>Ga0180007_10000255_pt1 | contig 96491 bp, 87 predicted proteins | sample MM_PC_MetaG_FD_121122 | JGI IMG/M metagenome (GOLD analysis project Ga0180007, IMG submission 121122) | Groundwater microbial communities from the Aspo Hard Rock Laboratory (HRL) deep subsurface site, Sweden - MM_PC_MetaG | ecosystem: Environmental > Aquatic > Deep subsurface > Groundwater...
CAACGGTAATGGCAAAACATAAAACGACTGTCACGTAGTAGCCGCGTGCGGCAAGGCGTCAGTAAAGCATGTTGTTAATAAGCTGCCATTATTGGAGAAACCGGTCTACTCGACATACCTTTTCAAATAATGTTCCCTCTGTTATGTTCTTTCATGAAATGAGAATAGCCCTATTTTCACAATTTATGGAGGTATCCCATGCCACGAACAACACGAATGATTATTCACGATGAGAAGAGCGTTTATCATGTGATCTCTCGTACTGCTTTGGATGGTTTTCCTTTCGGGGTAGTGGAAAAAGAAAAATTTGTAACGATCCTCAAGCATTTTGCCCAAATCTATTTTACGGAGATCCTTGGCTATGCGGTTTTAGGCAACCACGTTCACATCCTCGTCAAGATGCTCCCTGAACGAAACTTTTCTAATGGCGAAATCGAAAAGAGATACAAAGCATATTATGGGGATGACGCGGTATTCCCTCTGGGCCGCATCGCACATTTCAGGAGGAAATGGGCCAGTCTTTCGGAATTCATGAGGGAGGTTAAGCAGACGTTTTCTCGGTATTACAACAAGGCAAAGAACAGGCGCGGAACGCTCTGGGGTGAGCGTTTCAAGAGCGTAATTGTTGAAAAAGGAGATACCCTAATCCATTGCCTGGCTTACATCGACCTGAATGCGGTTCGGGCGGGGATCGTAAAGCGGCCAGAGGATTACCGCTGGTGTTCGTTGGGCTACCACAGCCAGACAGGCAACAAAGATGATTTTCTTTCAACGGATTTCGGGATTGTGGAATTCAACGAAGTCGATGAAGAAGAGCGGTTCCGCCGCTACAGGCGATATGTTTATGAAGCTGGAGCTCTTGTCCGATCTGACGGTAAAAGCATACATGTCATTGGAAAAGACATTGTTACCATTGAGCGTGAGAAGAATTTTGAAATTACACGAACCGATCGGTTCATGAACAAAACCAGGTATTTTACAGATTCCAGCATCATCGGAACAAAGGCCTTTGTGGCAGAGAAATACCAGCGATTCAAGCATATGTTCCAGTCCCGGCATGAAAAAATACCCACGCCCATCAAGGGCCTTGAGGGCATGTATTCCTTGAAACGGCTTTCGTCATAGTTCATATGTTTCAGTTCGTTTTATAAACTCACTTCTTTTGCTCTGTACCAAAGAAGATCCGTAGAACTGTTTTTTCTTTTCATAAAGATGGATCAATAATGCATTGATTACAGAATTTTAGCTGAACAAATTCATATATTCCCATTGAAAAACTAAATTCAAGGCAGACTTATTCTTTAAACGTATCTCTATAGATTATATCAATTAATCTTTTTGATTGGATTTTGTACTATTTGCATGTCCCCATTAAACATTAAATATCGAATATTCTGATACACTCCAGTTGATTCATTGATACTAAATATTGGAAAAAATATCACGTCTGTATTACGTCAGCATTCTCAGGGTTATTTGTCTGAGGTTTCATAAAAATAGGAAGGATATGCCATTGTCCATAAAAAACAAGCTGCCTGATCATCCGTGTATGAATGATCAGGCCCATCATCGTGTGGCCCGTATTCATCTTCCGGTGGCCCTGAACTGCAACATTCAATGTGCATATTGTGAACGACGCATTGATGTTGATCGTTCCATGTCAGATAGGCCCGGGTCCTGTGAAACGATCATGACGCCTGAACAGGCGGTTCGTGAGGCTCGTGATTTTTTGGGGGACTGGGGGAGGCATGCTATTGTGGGTATTGCAGGGCCTGGTGACCCCCTGGCTAATTCTCAAACCTTTGACACTCTGGCTCTTGTTTCACGGGAGCTGCCGGATGCCCGGCTTTGTCTGTGCACTAACGGACTGAATCTGACGGATTCCATAGAACGGTTGAAAGCTTCGAGGGTGGCTTATGTGACTGTCACCATCAATGGGGTGGACCCTAAGATTACATCCCGGATCCATTCATGGGTCATGGACCAGGGAGAGAAGAAGGGCGGGGTTGATGGTGCGGCCATCTTGTTGGAAAAGCAGATCTCAGGTATTGAAAAAGCCGTGGCTGCAGGGATCTTTATCAAGGTGAATACCGTGGCTATTCCGGACATCAATATCAGCCACATTCCGGTGATTGCAAAAACTGTGGCCCGGCTTGGTGCGGGTGTAATGAATATCATGCCCCTGATTCCGGGTGGGACATTCTCCCATTTCAAAGCTCCAGCACCGGTTATCATGTCACAGCTTTATAAGGACTGTTCACAACATGTGAGTGTATTTAAATCATGCAAACAATGCAGAGCTGACGCTCGTGGCATTCCCGGAAAGGAGCGTTGCACGTGGAAAAAAACAGCATGAATCGCCGTTCATTTTTAAAATCGGGAAGCCTTGCCCTTGGGATAGGGTTGTCTTCGGGGAATCAGGCTTTTGCTGAAGATAATAAAAATAAATCCCTTCAAGTCTGGTCTTGCGGTGGGCTTGCAGAAGCCTTTATTCCGGCGAATCAGGTATTTGAAACAAAGACCGGCGCATCAGTTTCTTATACCGGGGCCTTTGCCGGAGCCCTTGGGAAATCTCTTCTGGGCGGCAATGCAACGACAGAGGTTTTTGCTCCTCGTGTTCTGGAACTGGCCAAAAAATTAAAAGCCCAGGGTAAGATGCTTTCATTTGAACCCTTGTGCTTTACCCGGTATGTCCTGGCAACACCCAAAGGGAACCCGGCCCATATTGAATCCATTGACGATATGGGGCGAGAAGGGGTGAGGACCGTTCTGATCCCGGATGCTTCACCTCCTGGAGGCCAGGCAAGTATGATCATTTTAAAAAAAGCCGGGGTGGAGGATTTGGCCCTGAAAAATGCCGTAAAAAAAGGGGACTGTGTCCAGACGGCACTGACAGATTTGATAGAGGGGAAAGGGGATGTTGCCGTGGTTGAGCAGCGTATTACCCGTTTGCCCCAGTTCGCCGGAAAACTCGATGTCAGGCCCATTCCTGAACAATTTATTCCACCTGTCCCTGTTCCATTCACCATTGGGGTGATGACATGGGCAAAGAATAGGGATCTGGCCCGGGAATTTGTGACGTTTATATTGTCTGATCAGGGTCAGGCATTTTTTGAACGCGCCGGTTTTATTCCGGCCCGATCCGAGGAGGGTGAACGTCTGATACAAAAATACGGGGTGCTTGATGCTTAAGGCTTTTTTTAGTAATTGGAAACGAAGAGTTGCACAGCTTGTGTCTATGGGTATCATTGGTGAATGGACGTTTTACGGAATTTTCAGGTGTCCCTTTGCCGTTCCTTATATCGGATGCGGGAATTGTCCTGTGATTCAATGTCCGGGCCGGGGCTTATGGCTATGGACCTGGATTTTGATTGGCATGTCAGCCCTGGTTTTCGGTCGGGTCTTTTGTGGCTGGGTCTGTCCGGGAGGACTTGTCTCTGAAATACTTTCCATGGGGCCATTGTTGAAATTCAAAATCAATGGATGGATTTCTCGATTGCTTGGTTTTGTGAAATATGTTCTTCTGGGACTTTCCCTTTATTTTTATTTTGGGTTAAGCAATCCCCGCTGGGCCATTCCCATCAGAACCGGTGAGTTTTTTAAATCCGTGGGCCTGACGTTTGAACATGCGGATCCTATCTGGATTTATAAAACTGTTTTCGTTCTTTGGGCTCTATGTTTAAGTGTCATAATTTCCATGTTCTGGTGCCGTTTTCTGTGCCCGACCGGCGGGGCACTTGAGATTTTGTCTCGTTTTTCATTATTTCGATTTATCATGAATGACAAATGCACAGATTGTGGCCTTTGCAGAAAACACTGTTTTATGGACACCCGACCATCCAGGAAAAATTGTGCCCAATGTGGTGAATGCAAGGATGTGTGCGAATCTGAAGCCATTGAATGGAAACGTCTGCTATAGATTCCAAAACCAATGAATCGACGATCCTTTCGGGATGGCTGGCTATCCCAGGGAGAATCAGAGCCAGCTCAATTTAATAAAGAGTGAGACTTGAAAAACAGTACTCATCACCCAGGGAATGTGAAAGCCAGCATAGCTGCTGGTCAATACGTGAAAAGCTCAGCTGTGGGATGTAATTCAGCGAGGGTGCAAAATGGATCTGCCATTCCATGATTTCCCTGTCTTCAGCCTGCCCATCAATAAGAATACCTTCAAAATCACCCAGCTCATCCAAATCACGGGCATCGGGAAGCCGTTTTTCGGTCCAGTGATACACATGGCGTTTCATGTCCCCTGAAAATAGGGGTTTGTCTGCTTTGGATATCACTGTAAACTGAACAGCACGGTTCCCTGGAGGCCCGTAGAGATAGCGGAGGTCATTGTCCAGGTAATGGGGCCGCTTCAGGTGAATGTGGTTGAGATAGGTCCTGGTGTCCGGTATGGTATTTGGCTCAATAAAGATAATTTCAATAGGTGAAAATGGATTATTAATAGACAATATATTTAGACATTTAAATATATATTCTTCATCCTTAAGGTTCGAATTGACAAATACCTGATAAGGGAACGTTAAACGCCTTGCAAGGGTTTCGATATCCTGTAATGGACGGTGGGTATCCAGAACAAGTTTGGTCAAAAAATTTTCCTGACCCAGGCGGACCCAGACATCGGGTGTAGCCAAGGGTCTGGTTTTTTTCCAGGCCACGTTCAGTTCAGGGAGAGGGAAAAGGGCAATGTCAAAGAGGGATTCGGCATAATCAAAGGAAAGCATCAGATCGTCCCGGGAAAACTGGTCTGTTTCCAGGACAGTGTACGGCGGGCTGCTTTCAAAGCGAAGTCCCAGTTCCTTGCTGTGTTTTCGAAAGGACGTTCCCGGTAGAACAGACAAGGGGAAAACCTGCACATCATCGTCAAGTCCTTGCTCTGCAACAAATCCGATGGACTGACTGAAGCCGTCAAGATCGTCACCTGGCAGACCTGAAATCAGATCAATTCGGGGAAGAATATCCCGGTCCTTTAATCGATTGGCCCCTTGAATGAATTTTTTCAAGTCTGTGGGGCGTTTCATGATTTTTAATGCATGTTTGTTGGTGGATTGAAGTCCGATTTCAAATCCGGTGAACCCGGCCTGTTCAAAAAGATTGGCCAGTTCATCATCAATCCATTCTGCCCTTATCTCACTGTTGATGGCCAGGCGTTTGTCCGAGTTGATCCGGGAAATGTGTTTCAGTGTTTGTTTGAGATTCGGCCTTGCGTTGAGAGACGGGTCCAAAAGATAAAGTTCGTCAATTCCCTGATCCACAGCCCATTGAATCCCGTCCAGAAGCAGGGATTCATCTTTGAATGACAGGGAACCCCGTGACTTGTTATAAAAACAGTAACCGCATGAATAGGGGCAACCCCGTTGGGTTTCAAGAAGCATCAGGTTCTCGATAAACGGATCCAATAGATTATCCAGGTAGGGGCTTGCCGATATTTTGAAAATCGATTCGGCGCAGGCGGCCCGGCATTTGCCCTTAGGGGATTCCATGCCACTTAAAAGATCGATAAAAGCCTGTTCTCCTTCGCCGTAGACATAATCATCCACATAAGAAGACACAATCAGGTCATTATCCGGCGTCACTTCAGGGCCTCCAAGAACAATCCGGCAGGTCAGCTTTTTTTTAACCTGTTCCGCCAGGTATAGGGACCGTTCCACATTCCAGTTGAACACGGAAAATCCCAGTATATCTGGTTTTTTTTCAACAATCATATCCAGAAGGGCCGCATCACCCATATACGATGCAAGACTTTCCGGAACAATATCAATGTCTGTCTGGCTTATCCCTGTTGCCGCCTGCTTGAGACAGGCGGCCCCCAGGGGGATGTTGCCTGTTTTTTTCCCGAAGTTCAACTTGGGAATGGGCAATTGAATTAAAAGTGTGTGAGTCATGTCATGTCTTATTTAAATGGTAAAAACATATTAATGGATTGAATCATCAGGTTAAACTGATTTTCCATCATCTGTGTCATATGCTGAAGATAATCTCCGGCAAGGGTGCCTTCGAAACGTTGAGAATCCAATCGACCTTTTTCAAAACGATGCTCTTCTGCCGTGACATGGGTTGTCTTTCCGTCCGAGATCATACTGGAACGAGAATAACTGAACCGGACAAAGGGCATGGAGAAACCGTTGGGGAAAAACGGGTGCATGTCCTTGTTCTCAGATACCGTAATGTTGTCTTCAGGCTTCTTAACAATCTGTTTTTCCATAATAAACCTCCATAAATTATAGTTTTCTGTTAATCAAGGAGCTTGAAAAGGGAAAACCTTAAATTTGATGAACTCGTAAAAAGTCGAAAGATGGCTATGGAAAAAGGTCCATAGGCAAGGCATAGTGTTTGGCCGGGCGTGAAGGCATACTTGAAGCGTATGTCAAACGTCCGGCTACACACTATAACGCCGCATATGGGACTTTTTACGACGCCATCAAATTTTCTTATACCACAGCCCAGTCCTACAGGTGTATACAAAAAGATCAATCTTTTTTATGATTGAATTTTATCCATAGAATCTTTAAATAAGATGGCGTTTTAAAAAATCAAAATTCCCCCTGAATTCTGGTGGGGTATAAGGAATCTATGAACCCGGATAATTTTTGTGTCATTCTGGTGGAGCCCCAGGGCCCCATGAATATCGGCTCCGTGTGTCGGACCATGATGAATTTCGGTTTTTCAGATCTCCGGCTGGTGAATCCCTGCGAAGACTACCAAAGCCTTGAAGCCAGAAAAATGGCCTTGAAAGCAGAGCGTTTGATCAAACAGGCCGGAATTTTCACCAGTTTGCACGATGCCCTGACCGACTGCACCTATGCCCTGGGAACCACCCGCCGCTTTGGAAAGTACAGAAATGCCTTTCTGCTTCCTGACCAGGCTGCGGAGATGACCTTGTCTTTTTCCGATCAATGCCGGACCGCCCTGGTTTTTGGCCGGGAAGACAGAGGGCTTCACACCGAAGAGCTGGATTTGTGTCAGTATATGATAACTATACCCACACACGATGATTTTGCCTCCATGAATCTGGCCCAGTCCGTAACAGTGTGTCTGTATGAGCTGAATAAAGTTCTAAAAAAAGACGAGGGTATCTCTGGGGCCGGTATCACACCCTGTGATGGCAAAGAACTGGAGCAGATGTACATGCATATGCGCCAGACATTTCTGGATATTGATTATTCGGATCCCTTGAGCCCGGATCATATTCTGAGGGTGTTCAGAAGGATTTTTGGCAGGGCCATGCTCAGTGAACGGGATGTCAGGGTACTTCAGGGGCTTTGGAGTCGGATCGACTGGATTGAAAGCCAACGTAAATTGGGGCTTATACTCCATCCTGAAGGAAAGGGCGAATAAATGCCTTTGGGGCTTTAAATTATTTGCTCCCAGGTTTTTTCCGGGCAGGGGAGGTGGTTGTCCATATCCTCTGTTTGAGCGATTTCAGCATGGCATAACTTTATAATCTATGATAAAAACAACAACCTGCTTGGTCGTAAGCATTAAATACAACTTAACACCCTTATTAAGGAACCTATATGACACACCTTGATACAGAAATGAGCCAAGGCTCTGACTTTATCCGAACTATTATTAAGGATGATATCCTCTCCGACAAACATAAGGGCAAGGTGGCCACCCGTTTTCCCCCGGAACCCAATGGCTATCTTCATATTGGTCATGCCAAATCCATCTGCCTGAATTTCGGCATTGCCGAAGAATTCAATGGAGCCACCTGTAATCTCCGCTTTGATGACACCAATCCTGAAAAAGAAGAGGTGGAATACATCGAAGCTATCAAAGATGATGTGACATGGCTGGGTTTTCACTGGCATGGCGACATTCATTATGCCTCGGATTATTTTGAAGACCTTTACGCCTATGCCGTTCAATTGATCAAGGCCGGAAAAGCTTATGTATGCAGCCTGAGTGCCGATGAGATTCGGGAGTACAGAGGGACCTTGACCGAACCGGGCAAGGACAGTCCTTACAGAAATCGAAGCGTGGAAGAAAATCTGGATCTGTTTGAACGCATGAGGAAAGGAGAGTTTGATGAAGGAAGCCATATTTTAAGAGCAAAAATCGACATGGCCTCTCCCAACATCAACCTTCGGGATCCTGCCATCTACAGAATCAGAAAAGCTGAGCATCATCGAACCGGCGATGCCTGGTGCATCTATCCCATGTATGATTACACCCATTGCATTTCAGATGCCATGGAAGGAATCACCCATTCCTTGTGCACCCTTGAGTTTGAAGATCATCGTCCTTTGTACAACTGGGTTCTGGAGACCTTGAAAACCCCCTGTCATCCCCAGCAGATTGAATTTTCAAGATTGAATCTCAGCTATACCCTGATGAGTAAGCGTAAACTTCTTCAGCTTGTTTCGGAAGGTCATGCCACAGGATGGGATGATCCCAGGATGCCTACGATTTCGGGTTTGAGGCGGCGGGGGTATACGCCTCGGTCCATTCGGAAGTTCTGTGAACGCATCGGTATCAGCAAGAAAGAAAGCCGCATCGACGTGGGGGTTCTCGAAGCTTGCCTGAGAGATGATCTTAATGAAAATGCCCCTCGGGTCATGGGTGTCCTGGAACCCTTGAAGGTTGTGATTGAAAATTATCCTGAAAACCAGGTGGAGGAGATGGATATGATGAACCATCCCCAGAAGCCTGAAATGGGGACACGGAAGCTTCCATTTTCTAAGGTGATCTACATTGAACGGTCAGATTTTATGGAAGATCCGCCTAAAAAATTTTTCCGTCTGGGCCCGGGCCGTGAAGTCCGTCTTCGAAGCGCCTATTACATCACGTGCACACAGGTTGTCAAAGATCCGGCAACAGGCGATATTTTAGAATTGATCTGTACCTATGACCCTGAATCCAGGGGTGGCGCAACACCGGACAACCGAAAAGTCAAAGGAACAATCCACTGGGTATCGGCATTGCATGCAATACCTGCGGAAATTCGTCTCTATGATCGCTTGTTCATGGAAGACAACCCTGAAAAAGGGGGGGCTGATTTCCGGGCCAGCCTGAATCCAGACTCCCTGACACTTATTCCCAAGGCCATGATTGAACACACCCTTGCCCAAGCGGGGCCCGGATATATCGTTCAGTTTGAACGCCAGGGCTATTTTTGTGTTGATGCCAGAGATTCAAAGCCGGATCATCTGGTATTCAACCGAACCGTGACCTTGAAGGATACCTGGGCCAAAATTAATCAGTAAAAGGAAAATCATGAGAGTTGGAATCGGAAATGATGTTCACCGTCTTGTACCAAATCGGGATCTTGTTCTGGGTGGGGTTACGATACCCCATGATAAAGGATTGCTGGGACATTCGGATGCCGATGTGCTGATTCATGCCATTTGTGATGCCTTGCTTGGCGCAGCCGGCCTGGGTGATATAGGACAGCATTTTCCTGATACGGACCCGGAATTCAAGGATATATTCAGCATCAAACTTCTGGAGCAGTGTCACAAGAAATTGATTGCCCAGGGCTTCACGGTTGTAAACATTGATGCAACGGTGTTTGCGGAAAAGCCCAAGCTGGCTTTGTACAAGGACAAGATGCGTAGCACCATTGCCCAAGCCCTTAATATTTATCCGGATTGTGTGAATGTTAAAGCAACCACCACCGAAGGTCTGGGTATGATCGGGCAAGGGGAGGGCATGGCCGCTATGGCCGTGGCCCTGATCGAATAGAGAAGGTTTTCAAACACTGAAAAACCATAAAAAATGATGACATTCTGGTTTTTTTCAGGTAAATCCTTGTTTTTTGAATAAATTATGTTAATAACGACTTTGTGATACGGGAATAAGCCATGCCCCTTAAAGTATACAATACCCTGAGCGGTAAAAAAGAATTATTTGAAACCATCGAACCCGGTGAAGTACGAATGTATGTTTGCGGCCCAACGGTCTATGACTCCTGCCATATCGGCCATGCGCGTTCGGTGGTTTTTTTTGATATTGTCTATCGTTTTCTTTCAGCCGTGGGGTACGATGTGACCTATATCCGTAATTTCACGGATGTGGATGACAAGATTATCAATCGAGCCAACCAGCTGGGCGTCAGTTCAGAAGATATTTCCGAAAAATACATCAATGAATTTTACCGTGACATGGACGCCCTGAATGTGAAACGGGCCACCATTGAACCCCGAGCCACCCAGCATATCGGCGATATCATCAACATTGTCTCGGTTTTGATCGAAAAAAACATGGCCTATCCCATGGATGGGGATGTTTACTTCAGGGTTGCTTCTTTTGAGGGCTATGGAAAATTATCCGGAAGAAAACTGGAAGACATGGAAGCCGGTGCCAGAATCGATATTGATGAACGCAAGGAAAACCCCTTTGATTTTGCTCTTTGGAAAACAGCCAAACCCGGTGAACCGTCCTGGGATAGTCCCTGGGGAAAAGGGCGACCCGGATGGCATATCGAATGTTCAGCCATGAGCTGGCAGCTGCTTGGGGAATCCTTTGATATCCACGGAGGTGGGAAGGACCTGATTTTCCCTCACCATGAAAATGAGATCGCCCAGTCCGAAGCGGCATTTGGTCGTCAGTTTGTCAGATACTGGCTCCATAACGGTTTTGTGAACATCAATTCGGAAAAGATGAGCAAATCCCTGGGCAACACCACCTTGATCAAAGATATCCTTGCTGTGCATCATCCTGAAACAGTCCGGCTTTTTCTTCTGTCCAATCATTACAGGAGCCCCATTGACTTTACGGACCAGTCCATGAAGGAGTCAGCGGGTAATCTGGATAAGCTCTATGGACTTCTTCAACGTATATCCGATACTTACGGCAATCTGCCCATGGTGCGTCTCAATTCCAACAACATGTCCCGTTACGGAGAGGTCTGGAAAGAGTTCTTCTTTTCCATGGAAGATGATTTTAATACTGCACGGGGGCTGGCTGTCCTGTTTGAGGCTGTTCGAAAAGTCAACCGGATCATGGATGACATCACTGACGAAACAGCCTTTGAAACCAAATACCAGGTGGAAAGCATCGCGTCGGATATTGTGAAGATTGCCAATATTTTTGGAATTCTCACGGAAATACCCTATGAATATTTTGACAGGAAACGAAGCGATGCCCTGAAGTCAAACACCGTGGATCCGGAAACCATTGAAACGATGATCGACCAACGTACCCAGGCCAGAAAAAACAAGGACTTTGCAACGGCCGACCGGATAAGAAAAGAACTGGAAGACATGAAGATCACCATCGAAGACCGGGCCGACGGCACCATCTGGAAAGTGATGGATTGATCCGACCTCATTTTACAAGAATAACAAAGGCAAATCGGTTTGGATTTGCCTTTATTTTTCACGGGTAAAACAGACTGTTCCCAGACTTCAGCCTGGGAACATGATTTTTATCTACCACCTGCTCCCGGTGGTCGCTGAAGAACACTAAGAAATATGCCTCCGGCGGCCAGCTTTTAAAAAGCTGGGCAAATGGGTAATGAGATTTGAAGTTTCATTGAAAGTTAACTATAAATAACGTTAAGAAAATAACACATGTTTACCTGTCCCATCATGGCTTTGGCGACGATGGACTAAACTTTTTCAAAAGCCGGCCTTAGCGCAGTGAGGGGTTTGGCTACCGGCAGGGGAAGCCTGGCGTAAAATCATTTACCCTTTCGTGTTCTTTAGTGAGCTTTGCGAACGGGTGGTGAGTAAAAATGATTTGCCCCCTGGCTTCGGCCTTTGAACGCATCCAAGGGTAATCCCCCCGTGAAGAAATAAGAATGTTTTTTAACCCGTAAATTAGAATCAAACCATCATGTCACAATTTAAAATTGTTTCCGAGTACCAGCCCAAGGGTGACCAGCCCCAGGCCATTGAAAAACTCAGCCGGGGTGTTCTGGACGGTGAAAAACACCAGGTTCTCCTTGGGGTGACCGGCTCAGGTAAAACCTTTACCATGGCCCATGTCATTGAAAAACTCCAGAAGCCGACCCTGGTCATTGCACCCAACAAAACCCTTGCGGCACAGCTTTACAATGAATTCAGGGGTCTTTTTCCTGAAAATGCCGTTGAATACTTCGTCAGTTATTACGACTATTATCAGCCCGAAGCCTATCTCCCCAACAGCGATACCTATATTCAGAAAGATTCGTCGATTAACGATATCATCGACAAGATGAGGCATTCTGCAACACGCAATGTCTTGTCACGGGATGATGTGATTGTGGTGGCCAGTGTGTCATGCATTTATGGCCTGGGAGCACCCGAAGATTACCTGGCCTTGAGGGTGGAGATTGAAACTGGCACGGTGCTTTCCAGGGAAAAACTGATTTCGGATCTTGTTGCCATTCAATATGAGCGAAGTGACTATGATTTTTATCGGGGCACATTCAGGGTCAGGGGAGACCGGGTTGAAATATTTCCTGCCTACGAGGAAAATCTGGCCATCCGTATTGAATTTTTTGGTGATGAAATCGATGCCCTTACAGAAATCGATCCCTTGAAAGGGGATTCCCTGAGAAGCATGAAAAAGGCAGTGATCTATCCTGCAAGCCACTACGTGACACAGAAAACCACCCGGAAACGAGTGGTTCAGGCTGTCACCGAGGAACTGAAAGAACGGGTGGCTTATTTTCGGGACATGAACAAGCTGATTGAGGCCCAGAGAATTGAGGAACGGACCCACTACGACCTTGAGATGCTCCGGGAAATAGGTTACTGCAATGGCATTGAAAATTATTCCCGTCATATTTCCGGGCGTGAGAAAGGCCAACCACCGCCTACTCTGCTGGACTATTTCCCCGATGATTTTCTTTTGTTCATTGATGAAAGTCATATCGGTATTCCCCAGATACGGGCCATGTACCAGGGCGACCGCTCACGGAAAACAACCCTGGTGGAATATGGGTTCCGGCTTCCTTCTGCCGTGGATAACAGGCCTTTGATGTTTGAGGAGTTCTGCACCCGAGCCCGACAGGCAATTTATGTGTCTGCCACTCCGGCTGATTATGAGGTGGACATATCCCAGGGACATATTGTGGAGCAGATTGTCCGGCCAACTGGACTCATCGACCCCTTCATCGAAATCCGGCCCGCCACACACCAGGTGGATGATCTGTATGAAGAAATCAGGAAAAGGGTCACCGTCAATGAGCGCGTCCTTGTGACAACCCTGACCAAACGAATGGCCGAAGACTTGACAGATTATTATTCGGATCTGGGGATCCGGGTTCGTTACATGCATTCGGATGTAAAAACCATGGAGCGGATTGAAATTATCAGGGATCTTCGCATGGGGAGTTTTGATGTTCTCGTTGGAATCAATCTGTTACGGGAAGGCCTTGATATTCCGGAAGTGTCATTGGTTGCCGTGCTGGATGCGGACAAAGAGGGGTTTCTAAGGTCAGAACGATCCCTGATTCAGATATGCGGACGCGCCGCTCGAAACGTTAATGGCAAGGTGTTTCTTTATGGAGATAAGGAGACCAAGGCCATGCGTTACGCCATGGATGAGACCACACGGCGTCGGATCATTCAAACCGCGTATAATGAAAAACACGGGATCACGCCGGAAACCATCAAAAAAGAGATTATGTCCAGCTTCGGAGACATGTATACCTTTGACAAAGTCGTGGGGAGTTCAGTCCTTTCCGAGAAACTTTCGGATTACGATTCCCTGGATAACCTCCCTGAAATCATCAAAAATCTTGAAATTGAGATGCGAGAGGCTGCCAAGAAGCTTGCCTTTGAAAAAGCAGCCAAACTCAGGGACAAAATCCGTGAATTGAAACAGATCAGTCTAATGTAGGTCAATGATGGACGCATCTGCAAACACAAAAAAAATGATGGCCGAACGGGTGGATACAGTATCTTCGGGGCCTGGTGTCTACCTGATGAAGAACGATGAAGGCCTTGTGATTTATGTGGGTAAGGCCAAAAATCTAAAGAAAAGACTGGCCTCGTACTTTAAACGGGAAAATCAAACGGATATGAAAACAGGGGTGCTTGTCAAACAGATTTCCCAGTTTGACACAATCCTCACAAACAGCGAACAGGACGCGCTGATCCTTGAAGCCAATCTGATCCGAAAATACAAACCCCGCTACAATATGATCCTCAAAGATGACAAACGATACCCCCTGTTGAGAATTGATATCACCACCCATTACCCGAACATCACCATTGCCCGGAAAATAAAAAAAGACGGGGCCTTGTATTTTGGGCCCTATGCCTCGGCAGGATCGGTCCATAAAACACTGAAGTTCATCAATAAAACCTTTAAACTGAGAAAATGCACCACACAAAGCTTTAAAAACCGTGCCCGGCCCTGTCTGAATTATCAGATGGGGATTTGTCTGGCTCCCTGTTGTTTTGAGGTGGATCCCGGGATTTATAGAGAAATTATTGATGAAGTGGCCTTGTTTTTAAAAGGGAAGACCCCGGAATTGATTCGCCAGGTTAAACAGGACATGGCCCATGCGGCCCAGGATGAACGGTTTGAAGATGCGGCCCAGTTGCGTGACAAAGTGTATGCCCTTGAAAAAACGCTTGAAAAGCAGGTTGTTGTTGCAAAGGATATGATGGACAGGGACATCATTGCCATTTCCCGGGGCGATCATTTTTCCCTGATTACGCTTCTTTCAGTCAGGGCAGGGATCCTATCAGGATCACGTCATTTCCCGTTTAAAGAAACCATGGCAGATGATTCCGAACTTGTGGGGACCTTTATCGTTCAGTATTATGAAAACGCACCCCATGTCCCGGGGGAGATTTTATTATCCGTACTTCCGGATGATCATGATCTTCTAACGGAATGGCTTAAAGGAGTCAAAAAAACGTCGGTTCGTCTTTATTCCCCCCAGCGTGGAGAGAAGCTTGCCCTGATGGCCATGGCCCTTAATAACAGTGCTAAAGAGCGTGAGGAGATGGAGATCCAGGGACGCTCCAGGGTGGATCTTCTGTTCAGGCTTAAAAACAGGCTTGGAACCCGGAATGTTCCGGAATATATTGAATGTTTTGACAATTCCAATATTTCCGGGACTGAGGCTGTTTCTGCCATGGTGGTGTTCAAAAACGGAAAACCCTTTAAATCAGGCTACCGAAAGTATAAAATTAAAACAGTGACAGGCCAGGATGATTATTCCTATATGGCAGAAGTCCTTTTACGGCGCTATGGAAATGAGTCGCCGGATCAGATGTTACCTGATCTTTTGATGGTGGACGGGGGAAAAGGGCAATTGAATATCGCTCTTTCTGTTTTAAAGGAACTGGGCATGGATCAGGCTTTTGATGTGATCGGCATTGCCAAAAAAGATGAGGCCAAAGGGGAAATCCGTGATAAGATTTACAAAGCCAAGCGGTCAAACCCTGTGAATTTTGGACGGGACGGAGACCTTCTCCTGTTTCTTCAGAATATCAGGGATGAGGCACATCGATTTGTCATCACCTTTCACAGAGCACGAAGAGACAAAAAGCTTCGTTTGTCTGTTCTGGACAGCATACCGGGTATCGGACCCAAACGGAAAACAGCGCTTTTATTACATTTTGGAGGTTTGACTGGCATCATGAATGCGCGGGAAGAAGACCTTTGCGCTGTCGAGGGGATGACTGCCTCTTCAGCACGGGCCGTCCTTGAGGCCCTTGGTCAAGGGACATCCTCGTGAAAATCCAGCGTTCATTCGACAAGATGATAAATCATCAAGGGAGACGATCATCATGGAAATAACCATGTGGGTGGCAATTTTGGCCATCAGTATTGCGGTTCTTGTCTTATCTTCGGATTATTTTGTGGCTTCGGCCGAGAGAATCGGTTTTTCCCTGGGGCTGTCACACTTTGTTGTGGGCGTTGTTATTGTGGGGTTTGGAACCTCATTGCCCGAATTGGTTTCATCATTGGTCTCTGTTTTTAAAAATCATTCTGAAATCGTCATCGGAAATGTTCTGGGTTCCAACATTACCAATATCTTTCTTGTTCTGGGTATTGCGGGGGTTGCGGGCAAGGAATTCAAGGTCCGTTATAATCTGATGAAAATCGATCTGCCTTTTTTGACAGGTTCGTCGCTGCTCATTGCTTTTATGGCCTATGATCGTGTGTTCTCCATGGTGGAGGCCATGATTTGCCTTGTATCCTTGTTTTTTTATCTTTATGGCACCGTTGGAACTCGGGAAACGGATCAAAACGATGAAGAGGGTAGGCCATCTGGTCCATCACAGTTCAAAGACTGGCTTTTACTTATTGTTTCGTCAGGTCTTGTTTTTGTTGGAGCGAAATACACTGTGGACTCAGTGGTCAGAATTTCTGAAATTCTGGCCATCGGTACAGACGTGATTGCTCTGAGTGCTGTAGCCCTTGGGACATCCCTGCCCGAGGTGATGGTTTCGGTATCCGCTGCTCGCAAGGGTCACTCCGACATGATTGTGGGAAATATCATTGGTTCAAATATATTCAACACCTTTGGTGTAATGGGGCTGTGCGGGCTTTCAGGTAAACTGGTCATCACGGAAAACATATGCAAATTTTCACTCCCGATTTCAGTGGCTGCAGCTTTTATGTATTTTGTGATAACCAAAGACCAGAAAATTAACCGAAGTGAAGGATCCATCCTTCTGATTTTCTATGTTTTTTTTATTGGTAGTCTATTTAATTGGCTCTAATCCGCATATGGGACTTTTTACGACGCCATTAATCTTATCAGTTCGGTCATCCTTTCTGCCAGGCGTTCAAGCCGATCTCTGGAATGGATAGGATGATTTCCGATCACAGTCCAGATGAGCTCTCCATTTAGTGATAAGGTAATCGATAAGATCGTCTGCGACATGCGGCTTGAAGATAAGCCGGCAAAAAAGATCAGCTTGTATTTGCCTTCTTTCGGTCCGAGATCAACAACGCCAACATTACTGACAAGAGTCATCTTCTGTTCGAATTTACTCATCACCCTGTTCAATAACATGGATGCGCGGGTATTAAACCCGGACCATCCGGTAACAAACCACATTATTTTTTGAAAAAAAACATGCAGGAAGGGCTCATCCTCCTTAATAGATGTGACAAGAGACTCCTGATAATTCCTGGCAATATCCCAAAAGTTGCTTTTGGAATCCGCTGAGACCAGGTTGTTGGCAATGGATGCAAAATCTGTCAATACCTCATCATGGCTGTTTTTAAGCCTTCTCCTTAAATCTATATTGGACATGATGACCATGGACCGGAATGATGGTAAACGATTTTCACATCGCTCACATTCTTCGGAAAGGGCAATAAAATGCGCCGCAGTAATTGCTGCGTTTACTGTTGTATTTTCTTCCCGGGCCCTTTTTCTGATCATCAGGGTTTCATTGCGGCTAAGAACTCTGTTGGTGAAAATCATCCGGCGTTTGTCAACAGGGGCATCCGTTTGGGGTGAGGGGAGTGTTTGCTTAGGAGATGAAGAAATATCCGAGATAAGTTTCATATTTAATTTTAAATAGTTCAATAACCCGTTTAAACCCCGTGTCCGTTTGGGGAAATATGATTCAGCAGCTTCAGGCATGGCGGGTTCAGAATGCTCCGAAAGAGTTTCTTTTTCGGATTTGTCCAGAATATTAAGGAGGCTGCCCATAATACGTAAGCCTGAAAACCCGTCAGCAATCGTATGAGACATGTATAACGCAATGGTTGTGGCATCCCCAGGATGTTTAATGATGAATGATCTCATAAGCGGTGATTTGTTTATGGGAAAAATAGTGTTCAGAATATCTTCGATTACGCCTTCACGCTTATCATATGGTGCTTCCATGATTGCGATGGGGATTTCAGATGGGGCACTGTCCATGATAAATACAGGTTTTCTGAAATATGACGGTTTAATAAATGCGTTTAATAAGGGGTGTTTTATCTGTATCTTATTAAGGGCATGACGAAACCGTGACTCGTCAATTGACGCATGGACAGTACCATAGATAACGATATTTGTATGAAGAAGATTTTCACCCATCAGGTGACACGATTCGATTGAACCCAGTTTCCTGGATATGGGACTTTTTAAGACGCCATTATTTTCAGTCATTGACCTGTCTCCGGTGCAGTACGCGAAGGCGCAGCACTCCAAATGGGTTCACCGTTCAGGGTGGCATGTGCCCGTCGAATCAACGGTGCGATGCGTTTCATGCCTCCGCTCGCCTTGACTTGTGAGACGTATTCTGCCAGGGACTCGAGTTTAGCAGACTCAAACGCGCCGACGGGTTCCGACGAAACGCTCCAGTCTAATGAGTTTACTATGGGCAGGTACGCATCAATACCCGGTCCTCGAGCAGACCAGGCCATATAACCGAAAAACCAGCCGAGAATCGGGCTTGCCCAGACGGGGGCTGCCCATGTTCGCCACTTTTTCTGACGCGCGATAAAATGGCGGCGTCTGCAACCGGCTGCGAAGGCATAGGGAACGTCTTCATAAAAGCGAAGGCGATCAAAGGCAGAACACTCAAGAAGTCCCTTTAAAGACGCGAAGGCAACCTCGACATGATCGTAATGGTTGCCTATTCCAAGGGGCACATAGACCGTAGCAGCCGAATCGTTAAGCAGGGAGACGATGGTCTGTGTGAGGGTCTGGGAATTAGCAAAGAAGGCAGCCGATGGGGGCGTACGAAATACGTGCCAGGCTGATGACAGAGAAGGCTCTCCCCATATCCGCTCACTGAAATCGAGCCAGCGGTAGCCGGCCCCAAGACGTGCCAAGGCCCGTTCGTCTTCGGCTCGCCGCGTAATGTAGTCCCCAAATCCACGCCGATCTTTAGCGAGCTTGGTCGACTTGGGCGGATGAGTAAAAATAGTCCACACCTCAACCCTGCGTCCCTCAGCCACTAACCGCGCAATCAGAGCGCCAACCGACAACACGGCATCGTCAAGATGGGGCGAAATGACAACAACGTCAAAGGCGCCATCTTGCCGCATATTGTCTGGGTTGACACTCTTTTCTTCAGCGCGTCCCGGGCCATGGTTCGATACGGCCATTTCTTTTAACATGCGAGCCTCCTTTTCCAGGCCTAGTGATTGGCCGCATATCGTTTTTGTACGTTTTCGGCCAGTTGTTCCCTGAATATCTTTGCGTTATGTCTGATATCAACAGGAAATATGTCAAAGTATTCGATGCGGTTAATCGATTCGGTCATGGTGTATTTTGAGGCTGTATCCAGAAGATCCTTTGTCATCCTATGGTCCGGCTTAATGTTTTTTTCGGGTTCAACGCACATAACAGGCAATACCCCTTGTCCCAGGTCTATGCCAACGAGAGCGCTTCGTTTTACCAAGGGATGCGTGTTGAATATGTTCTCGCAAGGGACGGTAAAAAATGTCCTGTTTTCAGACATAACGCGGTGATTTTTTCTCCCGCAGAACCACATATTCCCGTTTTCATCGATCCGGCCGAGATCTCCCATGCGGTGCCAGATCGTACCCCCTTCTTTGATTTTATGAACCGCATCGGCATCGGTTCTATGATAATACTTTTTGCTCAGATGATCGCACCTGACGGTGATTTCCCCGACCTGGCCCTTTTCTGCCAGGAGATCATCCGACCACAGAGCGATTGGGGCATCCGTTATCGTGATGATACGAACCTCAACCCCGGGAAGAGGCTTTCCCACACAGGTGCCGTTGGTGAGTTTTTCGGATTTGCTTTGCTCGGCAAGAACCTCGTTGCTGCCAACATATGAAACCGGCAGACATTCGGTTGCTCCGTAAATCGAAAACACTTGTGCGTTATGCAGGGTTGATGCGAATTTTTCCATAATGGCCGCTGAAACCGGTGCCCCACCCGATAATACGCGTTTTACGGAAGGGAAGGTCACCCCCCTCTTGGTGGCATATTTGCCCACCCGAGAAAGCAGGGCAGGGGAAGCGAAGATATTCGTGATGTTCAGATCGTTTATGGTCGAGATAATGTGCTTCGGGTTCACGTGTGCAGGCTTGGTCGGATCCATATCGGGAAAGACAGCTGTATTCCCAAGCACGATATCAAAAAGAGCGAACATGGGGTAGGTGGCAAGATCTATTTCGTTTTCAGCCAAACCCAGAAAACTCCTGATCTGTTCAACCTGGGCGTTCATCACCATTGGGGTAAATTCAACCCCTTTGGCCGGTCCCGTGCTGCCTGTGGTAAAGAAGATCGCGGCCAGTTCATGCGGGCCCGGATCGTTTATGGGGAAAGGGCGCTCCTGGGGTTGATTGATCGTGTCGACTGAATATCCCTTCCAGAAAAGCCTCGGTCCAATGGTGACATGGGTCTTAATGGACGTAAATTTATTTTTGTTCAACACCCTGAGCACATGGGCAATGGGGATTCCAATGAACGCCTCCGCTTGGGTTGATGAAAGGCATTTCAGCATGTTGCCAACACCCATGCCGGCATCGATCATGATGGGTATTGCCCCGATTTTCAGCAGTGCGGTATAGAAAAGAAACAGCCTGATATCGGGCTTGATAAGGACAATCGTTTTTACGCCCCGACAGATACCAATACGCTTAAGGCCGTAGGCATACGCGTCGGTTTGTTCTTCAAACTTGCCATAGGTGATATGTTTGTAACGTGTTTTGCCCGTTGTGCGGTCTTTGCCGGCCGCCCAGATGAAGGCTTTCCTGTGGGGGTGTTTCGCTGCCATCCCACGTATTTTCATGGTTATATTATATGTGTTGTCATTCATATCCTTACTCCTAAATGTATTTCACAAATTCCGGGACGCCGCCGATGGCTGTTATCCAGTTCTTCAGTCGGGTGAGGCCTTCCTCAACACTTACCAGGGGTCTGTATCCAAGATCACGGGCTGCAGCAGCTATGCTGTATGTTCCCGATTTGGAAAGAACGCCCACCGTCTGTTTTGTCAAGGGTGGCTCATGATTCTTTTCAAGCCATGGAAGTTTCCATATCCATCCAACAGCTCCAGCTATCATCATTGCGGTTTTAGGCGATATATCCCTTTTGGGTTCAGGCAAACTGAGTACATCACAGACCTGGTTTACGAAACGCCAGATATGCACGGGCTCCCCGTCTGTTACAAAATAGTTTTTTCCTCCTTCCGTTTCGGATCGGCCGGCAAGGTAACAGGCCTGGGCCGCATTGTCCACAAAGCACAGGTCTATAAAGACATCTCTGTCTTTGCCGATTGTGCTGAACTTTCCCTTAGCCAGCTTGGAAACGATGTGAGGGAAAAATCCGATCTTGTCCCCGGGTCCCCAGATGGCATGGGGCCTGAGAGAAATCGTGGTGAGTCCGTTCCTGCCATTGGCCTTGTTGACCTCCTGTTCGGCCCAGGCTTTGGTTTTTGAGTAATGGCTGGCATATCGATTCGGGTAGGGATAGGTCTCGTCAACATTGAGATGGTCCTTGAAATCATAGACCGTGCTTGGGCTCGAAATGTATACCAGGCGTTTTACCCGGGCGGCAAGGCAGGCCTCCAGGACATTCATGGTGCCGATATAATTTGCCTCGTTGAACTGTTTAAACGATCCCCAAAGGGCTGACCTCGCTGCGGAATGGTAGACAACCTCCATACCGTCACAGGCCTTCCTGAGCGCCTTTTTATCGCCCAGGTCACCGTAGGCGTATTCCATATTGGGGACCGGTTTCAGGTGAGAGATGTCACTTGTTTTCCGGACCAGAACTCTGACATGGTCTCCCTGACCTGCGTTGTGGGCTGCAATACGACCCCCGAGAAAACCGGAAGCCCCCGTTACAAGAATCTTCATTTGATCAACACTCCCTTTTCTATATGTTTTAACCAGAAATATGCGTCAAATCGATTTTGCATGGCCCCCCTATGGCTCAATATAAAGGCCGGCAGAGACAGTCAGCCCGTCGCCTGCGCCAATAAAAACCGATTGATCACCCTGTTTGATCTGCCCGGAGGCTTTCGCCTCGTGGTATGCCATGGTCAATGCCGAGGAATGAGAATTCCCATACTTGTCGTGCAGGCAGCTGACAGGGTTTCCGTTCATTCCAGCTGCCTGGAGAACCAGATTGCCGAAGTTTCTGATAGGCTGAGAGGTCAAAAAAGTGAGGTCTGCCAGTCGGATGTCATGCTTTGACCGATATTCATCATAAAGATCTGTTATGGTCTTGGCTGCAAAATGGATCAGGTGGTCGAAATATTTATCTGATTGTCTTATGTTCATTTGTTCTCTGGCACCTGATAGTGAGGTGTCGACAAAGGCTTCCTGCCCGTAAGATCCATTTCTGGACGTACGGGATAAGATTTCCTGAAATCCCTTCAGGGGGTCATCAGACCACTCAAGCAAGGCAGCAGCTCCCATGTTTCGATAGGGAAAGTCCGCGACCTTTTTCCTGGAGGGGTGAACGTCGCTCGAAACGATCAACGCGTATTTGACCTTTTTGCTTCCCAGAACAGCCCCGGCCACCTGCACGGCATTCATGAAGCCACATGCCCCATTGAGGATGTCAAAGGAAAAGCTTGTTTTTGCCTTTTCCGAATAGGCCAGGTTGATTCCCAGGCCTTTTTGAATGAATGGCGCGTTGGCCGGTTCGAAGATGTTATCATTGCGGTAGATGCCAATATTGAGCACCAGGCCGATATCACGTTTATCGATCCCAGCGGCGTTTATACAGGCCGAGCCTGCCCTGACTGCATGTTCCACGGAGTCATGCAGGGCTGTCTCGGTGCTTAAGCCCGTTGCTTTTATGATGACGCCCATTTAAGCCACCTCCAGATCACCGAGGGTCATTGACATCAGCCCGACATTCAGACCGGAAGCGGTTGATAAGATGAATAGCCTGTCACCTTTTTTTAACTGCTTGTTCTTGAGATAGGTGTACATGACAACAAAATGTGAGGTTGACGATGTGTTGCCGAGATCCTCAACGACCACCAGCGTATCCGGAAGTTCCGTATTAAAATGCTCTCGCACCGATTTCATATAGCTTTTGATTGCCCCGATAGAAACCTGATGGGGGATGATATAGTCAAATCCTGCAGGATCGAAAGGTGTGCCGCGCTTCTCGAACACATCTTGAATAAAAAGCGGTATTTCATGGATCAAATCCTTTTTGTGCATCGCCTGTACCTTCGTGTACATGGCGATCCCAGCGCCTGTTTCGCTTGGCATCGCAAGACACATATGAGAGTATCCCGCGGTTGTCATGAATTCAATAAAGTCGATTCCTTCCGTGTCCGTCCCACATCCGTCCATGATGAAGGCCGCTCCGGAATCACCCACGGTGAGCGATGCAAACTGATCATCGATGGGTTCGGATATCTCCCTCACTGCCGTATCTGCGATGGGCGTTATGCATTCTCCGCTGACCACCATGCCTCTTCTGACCGTCCCGGCTTTGATCATATTATTCAGGATATAGGCCCCGGTGTTCATTCCGGCGCAGGCATTGGTGATATCGAAGTTCATGGCGTGGTGGGCACCAAGATGATTCTTGATAAAAAGGCTCATGGGCGGTTCTATGTAGGTCATCTGCGCTTCCTTTGTCCGTGTGATTGATGCACTGATGATAATGTCGATATCTTCGGGTTTGTACGTGGAATGGGAAAGACAATCTTCCGCAGCCTCAATGGCCATCGTATAGGTCGATTCATTCTCGGAACGCACTCTTCGTTTTTTTATTCCGGTGATTTTTTCCAGGTCGAATGTTGGCTCCATTGCCATTCTGGATATCAACTCGCTGGTTGAAACCTCTTTTACAGGCAGGTATGCCCCCAAACTTTCGATTCTCGTCTTCATTATAACTTTCTCCTTTAGTCTAAGGATGTATATTAATTTATCATTGACATCGCATGCTGTTCTATGAGCTCCATAGCACGCTTTGGTCCATTCTCATCTTTGATTTTCGCCCCGATCATTCTGGCTTTCTGAATCATCTCGGGATGCTTCAGGACATAATCCATGTGCTTCGCAAGAATATCCGAGGTCATCTTGGCCCGGGGTATGGGTTTTGTACCCACGCCGAGGTCGTGAAGGGTTATCCCATAGTATTTCTGATCAGCGATATGGTCTACAACCACTGAGGCAACTCCTTCACGGCAAGCGGCAAGGGTTGAGCCTGCGCTTCCATGATGAACGACCAGCCTGACATGCTTGAACAGGTATTCATGGGGGATGTAGCCGGCAAAGAAGACATGGTCCTGGCTCCCATCCGTTTCGATATTTGCCCAACCGCGTTGGATAATCGCACGCAATCCAGACTTTCTGGCAGCCTCAACGAATGTCTTTGCTATTTCCTGCCCATCGTCGCCGCTAACAGATCCAAACGTAAAGGCGACGTCCGGCTTTGCATTTCTTATGAAGTCAATGAGTTCATTTGGCGGGGTATATCCTTCGCGATGGAGATACCACTCTCCGGTGACAAAAAACGTCTCGGGAAGGTCCGGATGTATTTCGCAGACATGGCCTGATGACGCCACCAGATTCAGAAAGGGAGAGAAGTTGCCGAATACGCTTGTCTTGCGGGCGTGTCCGTTCAACTTCTTGACAAATTTTCGGGTCGTATGATCGATGGGCCACATGGTTGTTTTGGCCACCTGCCAGAGCAATCTGTTCAGCGGTTTTCCCAGGTTTGGGAATTCCATGGGCCCGGAGTAGGCTGTTGGGATCATCCCGGGACAATAAATGACAGCGGCCCAGGGAATGCGGTTTGCAAGAATGGCGTGCTGGCCGATGACATCAAAGGTATGACAAACGGCAAAGTCAAACCCCTTGGATTCCCTTAGAACATCATTATAAAGACGCTCTCCCTCATACAAAACGACTTCATCCACAACTCTGATATATTGCCTGATTTTGTTCAGACGTTTGATATTCATCATCATTTTACCGAGGCGATCTATGTCCATAGGCACACCGGTAGAGGCAAACTTTATTTTCTCAGCCTCAAAATCGCCCCTGTAAATCTCATTGGACAGCATTTTGACCTGGTGCCCAGCTTGTTTGAGTTCAACCGCGAGAGCCAGGAACGGGACAACATCACCGGCGCTTCCAACAGAGGTTAGTACAATTTTCATTTTTATTCCCCTTAGCGATATTATTTAGACAACGGATAAATATTTTTTGTTGAAGCATGCTCTTATAAAAATTATAATATGATTATAAATTTTTTAGAACATATTTTAGAACATATTATAGCGCATGAAGTGTTAATTATCTCTTACCAGTGATGATTAACAACGTTTTTAGCATTTTGTCACTGTAAATTGACAAATTAAAGGAACAATATAGTGGATAAAAAAACAGAACAATTTATTTTGGAGTATTCTAATATAATAATTAATTATGCTTGTCAATATATTTTAGAACATATTTTAGAACATGTGTTATTATTTACTGCTCATCAGGGCATTACCCCAGGTTTTTACATTGTGTCATGATAATTTGACATAAAGCTGAAGTCGGACGTTCATCGTGAGTTTCAGGTGTCGGGGCTATTAAGAAAAAAAGAGTGGGATATTACTGGGACGCTGGGGACGCAGAGAGGCGTGTTAATCTATTTCTCGGTTATCTTGATCCCATAAAGCTCAATGTCCCGTTCATTGATCAGCTTCAGGGCCTTTGTGATAGACCTATTGATAATGTTGTTTGGTACATTAAATAGATTCATTGATGTTGTGATAATGAAACGACATTTTTCATTATAATCAATATTCCCTTTATGAATACGTTCGACAATAAAGCCAATCCGCATCGTTCTGAGGGCCAGTGCCCTCAAGTAATAATCCTGGTAGGTAAATTTTTTATTATAGGGATGAAAGAATTTGCGGCTTTCTTCGGTAAACAGGGGTAAGGTATACTCCAGAATTTGCCATGAACTGTATCCAAATAAAAAACTCTCGGCAAGTATGTCGGATATCTCGATGACCTTTAGTTCCAATGCAACCATAAAAGCATATTTCAGGGGACTGTAATCATTTCTTCCAAGGATGCTATCTGTTACGAGCACGAACTCAGTCAATAGGTCACTGGCGATGTGGATAAATATGTCTTCCTTGTTCCGAAAGAAATGATACAAGCTGCCGGTAGTGACGCCAGCTTTCTCAGTGATTTGCCTGATGGTGGTTACTTTATAACCTTGGGTGAGAAGCAGTTCGCGTGACGTTTCAATGATTGCATTTTTTAAGTTTCTATTTTTTTCTTCACGATTCATGAGTGTATCCCTTGCAGCTGTATTGTGTATCGTTGATACCATCCTATCAACTAATTTTTTTTCATACCATAGAAATGAGAATAAAACGATAAAATAAAAAAACATGTTCTAATGGTTATAATTTATTTGTCTGAAAAGATGGCATTGGTTTTATCGGCATGTTTGCGCATGCACGGCGGAATTTGGGCTCTATTTTGAAAGAATTACTTTAAGCGGTTGAGTTTGCGGATTTCATGAAGCTGGGCATTGTGAATAAATTTATTGAGCATTTCCTCGTAATCGGCCTGGAGATTTGTCAGGCGACAACCGGCAAAGCCGCTCATGGGATTGAATTCCAAATTTGTTCGAACCACCCTGAGATCGCTATCTATGGTTGTGATTAATTCGTTTTCCTCATTGTTTTTCAGGATAATTCCGATTTTCCCCAGGCTGTGGAGATGAATATCCAGGAGGGGGTTTCGTTTTTTCAGGATTTTTTTGGGTATGAGCAGCCCCACACCGTTGATGGATATGTTATGAAATTTAAATTCACGTCCTGAATAATAGATTTCATTGTTGTATATCAGTTTCCCCATGACTTCATGGCTTGTATTGGGATGGAAACGATAGGCGGCCCGTATATTGATTTCCAGGGGAGGGGGGATGTACTCGATTAACAAGGCGTCTGCTCTTCCCTGATTGGCTAGCTTATACCCGTTCAGGGCTTCTATGACTCTGCAGGCGTATCCCATCCTGATTTTAGACGAAAGTTCACTGTGAATCAGAGAGCTGATGTGCATGGTACGGTTGATTGTTTCGGGGTTAATTCTCTGTGTGGGTTGGGCAACAACAACCTGTCTTTTTGTTTCGTCACTGTCAAAGATAATGGATGACCTGGTACTGGGTGATAAAGAATCAAGGTCAAATACCAGATCCACGCCAAGCCCGGGTTTCAAATTGAATTCTTTTTTTATTGCCATAAAATCCGGAAAAAAGACCTTGTCAAACGTTTTAAAATATAGAATATCCATTTAATTGAAACACAAGTATAGTTTCTCTAACATAGTGCCAGATGAAATGCAAAATCTTATGTATAAAATAACGTTAATTGTGGTTGAAGAATGATACAAGGTGGGAAGTTCTTGCACTCACCCGCTTTACCAATTCACTGATAAAACGGGCAAGCGCAATAACTGAGAGCCAGATTCAGGAAATGATTATTTCAAAGAATCTTTTAACGCTTTACCTGGAACGAATTTGGGTACAATTCGTGCACCGATGTTGATTTCTTTACCGGTCTGGGGATTTCTGCCTTTTCTGGCTTTTCTTTCAACAGTTTTGAATGTTCCAAAACCCACTAAGGTTACAGTGTCCTTTTTAGTCAATGCTTCCGTAATGGTTGCAAGGACACAGTCAACTGCTGCCTGGGCTTCTTTTTTGGAACTAACGACGTTGGCTACTTCATTAATCAAATCACCTTTGTTCATGCTTGGAATCTCCTTTCTGTGAATTGGCGTTAACACACGATAGCTCTATGGTTCTAAGTTGTAAAAGCGAAAACCTGAGAAAAATTTAAAATTATAAAACGTTTGATTATGAGACCCGGCTATTATGTCTCAAGGAATAAATTAAAGAAAACATGCAAAAGACACAATATCAACCCTTTGCGTGTTAAAACTACTTATTTGATTCATTTGTGTCAAGAAATAAATGCATATTCATAAAAAAAAATATGGGTCTCATTGAATTTTGAATAAATTTGAAAGCCCTTTCAAACCTGAATCATAGGCCGATTATTAAAAATAATTATTTTATTTTAGAATTTAAGAGGCATGATTAACAGAAAAAATGTTTGATATCAAAACAAAAATAATTAATAATAACAGGTATATATAATTTGAATGAAGAGCGTGAAACAATATTTGGCAATATCTTATGAGTTGATAAACAACCTTGAAAGGCAAATATTTTATTGTATTTTATTTGCGATAAATAGACATTAAAAAAAATGAATTAAAATTCGTCACATGTTCAAATTTAACGCATTTTCAGCCTCTTCACTGCTTTCGTAGATATGTGGTGCCACATTTCGTTTCTTCATGGCCTCTCCAAGCTTCAAACGTAAAAATGCGCTGGTGGTATAGCGAGTTACGCCGGAATAGTACGTTTTGACCAGGCGATCGACCATGGCGGTGTATTCGTCAACAATTTCAGGATTTATGGTAAAATTATCGTAATTCACAATCGTAAAAACTTTTGTGTTGAGAGGAGACAGGCGTTCAATGACACTTTTTTCTATTTTGGAAATATCTTCTCGTGAGTTAACGGATAAGCCTTCAAAATTAACAAAGAACATATTCTTTATGGGATTGTAATTGAGGCGTTCATCCAGGGAAACACAAAGGAGTTTCTCCTTGATCCCCATGGCTTGGGGTTTGAAAATCCGTTCGTCCATTAAACGAGGCTCTTTGGGGCAATAGGGTTTGAAGTCCATCTGGCTTAATATATCTTTTTCAATATCAATTCCAGGCGCAACTTCAATAAGTTCCATTCCGTTTTTCCCAAAGGAAAAAACACATCGTTCCGTGATAAACAAAACCGGCTGATTTTTTTCAACAGCATATTTTCCGCTGAAGGTGATTTGTTCCACGGCATGTATGAATTTTTTCGTTTCACCTTCACGGAGAATTTCAATCATCCCGTTCTGGATGTTGACTTTTAATCCTTTGGCCGTGAAGGTCCCTACAAAAACAATTTTCTTGGCATTCTGACTGATATTTATAAATCCACCGGCCCCGGCAATTTTCGGCCCGAATTTACTGACATTGAGATTTCCGTTCTGATCAGCCTGTGCAAGGCCCAGAAACGCAATATCAAGACCGCCTCCATCGTAGAAATCAAACTGTGAAGGTTGATCAATCACGGCATCGGCATTGGTCCCGGCGCCAAAGCTTAAACCCCCTGCAGGAAGACCTCCGATCAAACCAGGCTCAGCGGTGAGGGTAATAAGATCAAGGATTTTTTCTTCGTTGGCAATCCTGGCGATGCCCTCAGGCATACCGATCCCTAGATTCGTAACGCTGTTTACTTCAAGTTCAAAGGCAGCCCTTCGGGCGATGATTTTCCGTTCAGTCAGCTTCATGGGCTCAATGGACTGGATAGGCACCCTGATTTCACTACTATATGCGGGGTTATATTGGTAATCAAAGGTCTGCATATGATTTTCCGGCTTTGAGACCACAACGCAATCCACAAAAATTCCTGGAATTTTTACCTGCCTGGGATTCAGGGACTCACTTTCGGCAATACGTTCGACCTGAACAATCACATATCCACCTGAGTTTTTTGCTGCGATGGCAATGGAAAGCGACTCTAAGGTCAGTGCCTCTTTTTCCATGGTGACGTTTCCATTGGTGTCGGCAGTGGTTCCCCGTAGAATGGCCACATTGATGGGGCAGTTTTTGTACGCCAGGTATTCCTTGGAATCAAATAGCATCAATTCCACAATGTCTTCCTGGGTTACTGAATTGAGCTTTCCACCCTCAAGTCTGGGGTCTACGAAGGTGTTCAATCCCACGGTTGTGATGGTTCTGGGCTTTTTGGCAGCAATATCTCTGTACATATGAGATATAACGCCTTGGGGCAGGTTATATGCCTGAATTTTGTTGGTGATTGCCAGGTGCTGCAGCTTGGGGACCAGGCCCCAGTGCCCCCCAATGACTTTGGCAACCAAGCCTTCATGGCCAAAATGGTTCAAGCCACGGTCTTTCCCGTCGCCCATGCCTGCGGCATAGATAATCGTCAGGTTTTTAGGCCTCTGATGCTTGAGAAAGTTATCTTCGATACACATCGCAATTTCTTCGGCAAAGCCGATTCCCACAAATCCTCCTAAAGCCACCGTGTCAAAGTCACGGATGACTCGGACGGCCTCATCGGCACTGACCACCTTTCCTTTTTTGGCACGTAAGGGAGAAATGGGAGAAAGCATGGGATGGATAAGGTTTGTTCCTGATATTTTATTAGTTGTATTTTCCAAAGGATACCCCACAATACATTAAGTAGTTTATGAACAAAAGAAGCACGAAAGGTCAGTGCTTACAGGGTATGACAAGCCTATTATTAAAAGGTTTTTATCAGACGTGATGAGGCTATGAAAAGATTTTGCTTTAACATAACCTTTGGTGTATTATCAGACTTTAATAATGACGCATTATAACAGGAAAAAAATATGGATGCAAATCTTGTTAATCCTTTTATCGAAGCGACATTGAATGTACTGGAGACAACAGCCTCAACACAAGCCACAGCAGGGAAGCCCTATTTGAAAAAGGATCCCATGGCCCGCGGAGATATTACGGGGGTCATACACTTAAAGGGTGAAAAAAACGCGACAGTCTCCTTGAGTTTCTCTAAAACGGGAATTTTGTCCATTGTTTCAAACATGTTCGGTGAACCCCTTGATGAATTAAACGATGACATTAAAGACGCTGTGGGAGAGATTGCCAATATGATTTCAGGCCAGGTGACCAACGCCATAGCTCAGAAAGGTCTGAACTTTAAAGCAAGCCTGGCTGAGGTCATTCTGGAAACCGAACACCAGGTTCCCCACATCGGGAAATATCCGGCCATAGCCCTTCCCTTTGAAATGCCAACCGGGGCGTTTACCATTGAAGTCTGTTTTGAACAGTAAAATCATGCCATTGATCACAATGGAATTCCTGAAAATCCATAATACCATCGAATGATTTCATCACCCATAAATACATAAATTGCTGCACCCAAAGACAGAAAAGGCCCAAAGGGGACCGCAAATTTTAAGGTGTTTTTTGTAGAAATAATGACAATGAGGCCGATAAGGGTTCCAATGGCTGATGACGCAAAGATGGTAAAAAATACACCCTTCCATCCGATCATGGCCCCGATCATGGCAAGAAGTTTAATGTCGCCGCCCCCCATACCTTCGTTTTTAGTGATCAAATAATATCCTTCTGCCACGATAAGGAGGGAACCTCCACCCAACAGGATGCCGAACAGGGATTCTTTCCAGCCCATAGTCGTGAAATAAACAGATAAGAGAAAAAAAAGTGGTATGCCGGGCAGGGAGATGATGTCAGGTATAATCCGGTGGTCCATATCTATAAATGTAATGACAACCAAGGTTGAAAGAAATATAATAAGGGTAATGCACTCACCGGTGAATCCGAATTTCATATAGCACAGAAGCCACAAAAGACCTGTAAATAATTCAACCAGAGGATAACGAATCGAGATGCTTTTTTTGCATGAACGGCATTTACCCAACAAAAAAAGAAAACTGATCACGGGTATGTTGTCATAAAATTTAATGGGGACTCCGCAGTTAGGGCAGGAGGAGCGGGGTCGTATCAAGGATTCCTTTGCTGGGATACGATAGATACAGACATTCATAAAGCTGCCAATGCATAATCCGTATACAAAAAAGGTCAGTCGAATGAAAAATTCCGGCATTTCAGTCATATTTTGATTTCTTTCATTGCAATGGTTTGTGGTACTGATTGGTTTGATCAGTGATTTTAATGTAAAATCACACATAGAGTAGTTTTACTTCCTAAAAAAATCAAGACAGATATTGTAAAACCATAAAACTGCATTATAATGATATCGAACTAAATGGTGTTTTTAAGAAAAGATCGCTGAAAATATTATTTAGCGGTTTTTTATTTTTTACATGTTTCAGGAGAAATGATGGCTCAAAGTGATAACGATGACCTGATCAATGTCATTGAAGATGATAATCATGATGTGGATATACCAGAAACCCTTCCCATGATGCCGGTGAGAGATATTGTCATTTTCAACGACATGTTACTTCCCCTTTTTATTGGAAGGGACAAGTCTGTGAACGCAGTTTCCGAGGCCATCGAAAAGGGTAAATACCTATTCCTTGCGGCTCAAATGGATTCAACCATCGAAGACCCCACTGTTGATGAGGTATACAAAGTGGGAACCATTGTGAAAATCCTCAGGATATTAAGACTTCCCGACGGTCGGTTAAAGGCTCTTGTCCAGGGTATCGGAAAGGGAAAGATCATCCGTTATGTGAGAAAAAAGTCTTTTTACAGGGTAAAAATCGAAGTTATTTCAGAAGAAGCCTCACCGGCCATTGACCTTGAAACAGAAGCCCTGATGCGTAATGTCCGGGAGCAGAGTGAAAAAATACTTGCCTTGAGAGGTGAGTTGAGCGGTGAAATTTCTTCGATTCTTGAAAGTATTGAATCACCGGGTAAACTTGCAGACCTTGTGGCGTCCAATCTCCGCTTGAAGGTTGAAGATGCCCAGACCCTTCTTGAAATATTGGATCCTGCCAAACGTCTGCTCAAGATCAATGAATTTTTGACCCGTGAAGTTGAACTCTCAGCGGTTCAGGCCAAAATTCAAACCGATGTGAGAGATGAAATTTCCAAAAGCCAGAGGGATTATTATCTAAGGGAGCAGGTTCGAGCCATTCATAAAGAACTGGGTGAACTTGATGAAAAAGCCCTGGAAATTGATGAGTACAAAAAAAATATCACCAAGGCCAAGATGCCTGAAACGGCTCATGCAGAGGCCATAAAACAACTCAGGCGCCTGGAACAGATGCATCCGGATTCATCGGAAGCATCCATTGTGAGAACCTATCTGGACTGGATGGTTGAACTCCCTTGGAACAAATCCACCAAGGATTATCTAAATATTCCCGAAGCCAAAGAATATCTGGAAAAAGAACATTATGGGTTGGAGAAAATCAAGGACAGAATTCTTGAATATTTAAGTGTCCGTAAGTTGAACCCTAAGATGAAGGGGCCCATTCTTTGTTTCGTTGGACCGCCGGGTGTGGGAAAAACCTCACTGGGACAAGCCATAGCCAAGGCCATGAAGCGTGAGTTCATTCGACTTTCCCTGGGTGGCATCAGGGATGAAGCTGAAATCAGAGGGCATCGACGGACCTATATCGGTGCATTGCCAGGCCGAATCATTCAGGGTCTCAAACAGTGCGGAACCAATAACCCGATTTTTATGATGGATGAAGTGGATAAGGTGGGATCCGATTACAGAGGCGATCCGTCTTCCGCTCTTCTGGAAGCCTTGGATCCGGAACAGAATTCCGAATTCAGTGACCATTACCTGAATCTGTCCTTTGATCTATCAAAGGTCATGTTTATCCTGACAGCCAATCAGATTGATACCATTCCGTCGGCACTTCTGGACCGTATGGAAATCATCAATTTATCCGGGTACACCATTGAAGAAAAAAAAGTCATCGCGGATAAATATCTCATGCCCAGACAGATCAAGGAAAATGGCCTGAAAAAGAAACACATCGAGTTCAGCCAGGGGTCTGTTGAGAAAATTATCGAAGAATATACGGCGGAAGCAGGTGTCAGAAGCCTTGAACGTGCCTTGGGGAAAATATGTCGAAAAGTTGCACGTTATGTGGCTGAAGGTGAAAAGAAAAAATTTAAAATCAGCAAAATGACCCTTCATAAATATCTCGGCCCCCCCCAGTTCCTTCCTGAAATGGACAAGGAAGAAAGCCAGCCAGGACTTTCCACAGGACTTGCCTGGACACAGATTGGTGGGGAAGTACTTTACATTGAGACAAGCCTGGTCCATGGAAAGGGTGAGCTTGTCATTACCGGTCAGTTGGGTGATGTCATGCAGGAATCCGTTCGTACTGCTGTGAGCTATGCCCGAATGAAACTCTCATCCTTGGGTGTAAAAGACGCCTTTGAAAATAGTGATGTTCACATTCACGTTCCAGCGGGTGCAACTCCCAAAGACGGGCCCTCGGCAGGTATCGCCATAGCAACGTCCCTTCTTTCTGCAATCCTTAATAAAAATGTCAACAGAGACGTGGCCATGACAGGTGAAATCACCCTTAAGGGGCGTGTTCTACCCATTGGCGGATTAAAGGAAAAAGCATTGGGCGCTCTGAGGGGAGGAATTAAAACCATTATTTTTCCTGAAAAAAATAAAAATGATCTGGTTGAGATTCCCAACAACGTCAAACGTAAAATTAAATTCATTCCGGTTAAAAATGTGGATGAGGTTCTCGATATTGCTATTTGTGACTGGGCCAGTGTGGGAAAGAAAAAAAATAAGATATCGAAAAAAGAAACGGTTGAAAAGAAAACCGTAAAGAAAAAAAACGACCCGTTGATTTCATGAAAATTCTTGCCATTGATACAACAAGCCACGGTTGTAGTGTTGCCATCACGGATGATAAACATCTTGTCGCTGAACTGAACTTTCAGAAGCAGGAAACCCATTCCAGGCACTTAATGGGGATTGTTGATAGAATTTTAAATGTTTCAGGGATGGACATCCAGGATATTGGCGGTTTTGCTGTGGCGCAGGGTCCGGGAAGCTTTACGGGGCTTCGAATTGGCTTGAGTACCCTGAAAGGTCTGGCCTTTGTCACAGGCAAACCGATTGTGGGTGTTTCCTCACTGGAAGCCCTTGCTTTGGGTGTCCCTTGTTTGAATATGCCGGTATGTGCACTGATTGATGCCCGAAAAAATGAAGTCTATATGGCGTGCTACACCCATGAATCTGGCGTGCTTGTGACACGAAGGCGTCCTTGTGCTGTTGGCCCCGATAACCTTTGTGACGGGATAACGACCCAAACTGTTTTTGTTGGGACAGGCCTTGATGTTTTTGGAAAAATAATTCAACGGGAACTGGGGGATCTTGCAATTCTTGTCCCTTCGGCATTTAGGCATATCCGCGCACGCCATGTGGCTGAACTAAGTTTCAGCCGCTTTGAATCAGAACAGACGGATGAAGCATCCATGATCATCCCCCAGTATATCCGGAAGTCCGATGCAGAAATAAATCAACTTAAACCTGGGGTTTAGGTTGCTCTTAGTTTGACTTTTTCATTCTCTTCTGATAGTCAGAGAAAGTATTTTTTTAATATATTTTAAATTAGAGTAGGTAGATTCAATGAATTCATTCTCCTGGCCTGAAAAGCCCGGTATGACGGCTTTTCCAATTGCCCGACCAGGCTACCCATTTATTATTGCAGCTGCCCTGATAACGTTTTTGCTGGCCCTTATCGGTTTTTCATTTTTGTCCTTTATCAGCTTGGTTTTGACCCTTTTTATCTGTTTTTTCTTCAGGGACCCTGATCGGGTTATCCAGGACAGGGAAGGGGCTGTCTCGTCGCCAGCTGACGGAAAAGTCATTATCATTGAAAATATGGATGAAAACCCCTTTTTTGAGGGTCCCTGTAAAAAAATCAGTATTTTCATGTCTGTTTTTAATGTCCATGTAAACCGCATTCCTTTTACCGGCACGATTTCAGAAATCAGGTATTTCCCCGGAAAATTTGTAAACGCCAGCCTGGACAAGGCATCATCCGACAATGAACGAAACGCGTTGATCATTGAAACGGATAAAGGCATAAAATATGCCACCGTTCAGATCGCCGGGCTGATTGCACGGCGCATTATTTGTGGCGTACAGGCAGGCGATATGCTTCGACGGGGCGTGAGATTCGGACTGATCTGTTTTGGTTCAAGGCTTGACGTCTATCTGCCCTCTAACGCCGAGGTTGCTGTAACCCTTGGTGATAAAGTTCAGGCAGGAACATCAATTATTGGATATATCAATCATGGATGATCAAAAAATGTCACGGCGGGATAAAATAAAACGGGGTATTTATATACTACCCAATGCGATTACGTCACTGAATCTTTTTTGTGGCTTTATCGCTATTATTTCCGCTATTGATGAACGCTTCGAATTTTCAGCTGTCGCCATTCTTGTGGCGGTCATTTTCGATTCTCTGGATGGTAAAATTGCACGTGCCACGCATACCACCAGTCAGTTCGGTATAGAATACGACTCCCTGGCTGACCTTGTGTCCTTTGGACTGGCCCCTTCTTTGATGATGTATCTATGGGTACTTCCCAAGGGGCGGATTGGCTGGCTTGCTGCATTTTTGTTTACATCCTGCGGCGCGCTCAGACTTGCCCGATTCAACAGCATGGCCGAAGAAACACCCAGTTCCCATTTTATCGGTTTACCCATACCGGCAGCTGCAACCATGTGCAGCACCACGGTTTTGTTCTGCACTAAATTTGCCATACCCGCGATAGAAATGCCGGTTGTGTTTCTTCTTGGTGTTTACTTTCTGTCTTTTCTTATGGTCAGCACCATTAAATATGAAAGTTTTAAAAAGGCTGAACTTTTCAAAAAGATGAAATTTAATGTTCTGGTGGGGCTTATCCTTGTTTTTATTGTGATTGCCCAAAAACCTCAGCTCTTTCTTTTTTCCATTGGATTGATTTATGTTTCTTCGGGTCCAATACACTCATTGGTGCTAAGAGTCCGATCAAAGCATGAAAAAAAAGTCAAAACGCATAAACTATAGATTTTTAGATTAAATTAATATATATTTTAGAGCCCCTTTCGGGTCATACCCGGAGATGAACCTGTGATGGTTACGGTCCGGTCCATGAATCTGAAAGAGGTTTTGTTTTTTTATCCGTACAATCAGGAGATTGCCTTGGACAGAGTACCCATTACGAAAGAAGGATACCACGCGTTAAAAAAAGATCTTGAGACGTTGAAAAAAGTCGAACGACCTGAAAATATTAAGGCCATTGAAATTGCACGTGCCCATGGAGATTTGTCGGAAAATGCCGAATTTGATGCGGCAAAAGAACGGCAGGCCTTTATTGAAGCACGAATCAATGATCTTGAATATAAATTGGGCAATGCCGATATCATTGATCCTTCGGAACTCCCCAAGGATAAAGTCGTTTTTGCCACAACGTTTATTCTGGAAAATAGTGATACCGGCGAAGAAGTTAAATATCAGCTGGTTGGAGAAGACGAATCGGATATTTCAAAAGGTAAAATTTCCATATCATCTCCCCTGGGTCGCGCGATTCTTGGTAAGGCTCCGGGTGATGAGGTCGTCCTTCAGGCTCCCGGCGGAAAACGATCTTACGAACTGGTTGAAATTATTTAAAACATATAATCTAAAAAACGGAGGTCATCCTTTGGCACGTGTTACAATAGAAGACTGTCTTGACAAGATTCCCAATCGATTTATGCTTGTTCACATGGCTGCAAAACGTGTTCGACAAATACGTGAAGGAGCTGAATTCCTGGTTAAAACATCCGGGAATGAGGACATTGTTACCGCTTTGCGTGAAATTGCCGCGGGCAAAGTTTATGTTAAGTTATCCGGCAAAGATTCGGATGAATAATCGTGTCATAGCTTGTCAAGAACAACAAAAACATATGCATTGATCAACCGGCTTGTCGGAAAGGCCATCCATCAATATCACATGATAGATGATGGGGATAAGATTATTATGGGCCTTTCCGGTGGAAAAGACAGCATGACCCTTCTTTCAATCCTTGACCATCGATTGAAAAGGATCCCTGTCACCTATTCACTGGTACCGGTTTATATTGATCCCGGATTCGAAAACAGCTATGCTGACAGGCTTGCTGAATATTGCAATGACCTGGGATATACCTTGCGGGTTGAGATTACCGATGATGGCCCTCGTGCCCATGATCCGGGTAATCAGGTTAATCCATGTTTCCTGTGCTCCAGGCATCGACGTAAACGACTTTTTGAAATTGCCGATGAACTGGGTTGCAGCACACTCGCCCTTGGTCATACAAAAGATGATATCATTGAAACCCTTTTTATCAATATGTTTTATTCGGGGCATATCAGTACCATGATGCCCTGTCAGTCCATGTTCCAGGGCCGGTTCAAAGTCATAAGGCCTTTGGCCTTTGTTGATGAGTCCCATGTTCTGAAATTTGCCGCCCAACAGACGTTTCCCCCTTTTTTCAATGTCTGCCCCTCATCCAGCCGCTCAAAACGACGTGAAATCAAAAATTTGCTAAATCAGGTATACTCAATGAATCCGAACATCAAAGGGAATATTTTTAGGTCCATGTCCAAGGTTAGGGAAGACTATTTATTGACATAAGTAGAAAACTTTGCTTTTTTACATGATCTACTATGACCGAAAAACGGATGGTTGGAAAAATGATTGATATTCAAAAGCAAAAAGATTTTCGAAACATACCCATTGATCAGGTTGGAATTAAAAACCTCAAGTATCCCATCAAAGTGTTAGACAGGGACAAGGGTTTTCAATATACCGTGGCAAATATCAATATGTATGTTGATTTACCCCATCATTCCAAGGGGACACATATGAGCCGCTTTGTCGAACTGCTTCATACCTTTCAGTTCGAAGTATCTCTCAAGACCTTTGGGGTTATTCTCGAAGAGATGAAAACGATTCTGGATGCAGCCTCTTCCCATGTGGAAATGACCTTTCCCTATTTTATAGAAAAAAAAGCTCCTGTGAGCAAGTCTCCAGGGCTGGTGGACTATACCTGTAATTTTGCTGGTACCAGTGACAGAAACGGCAACCTTGATCTGGTGTCCGAAGTTGTGGTGCCCATCACATCGTTATGCCCCTGTTCTAAAGAAATCAGCGTTGCCGGAGCCCATAACCAGAGGGGGGAAGTCCGTCTGCTGACACGGTTCAACAAGTTTATCTGGATTGAGGATATGATCGATCTTGTGGAGAGGTCCGCATCCTGTGAACTGTATTCTGTTCTCAAACGTGTGGATGAGAAATACGTCACGGAAAAGGCCTATAATAATCCGAAATTTGTTGAAGACGTTGTTCGTGATATTGCACAGGAACTCAATTCAGATGATAATATCATCTGGTTTTCAGTCAGCGCCGAGAATTTTGAGTCCATTCACAACCACAGTGCCTATGCGTCCATTACCAGTGGTGAAATGCCGGAAAACAAACGATAACGATATACGCTCCACGTGAACTGAAGTAGAAAGGTCTGTCTTATTCCATTGACAGGCCTTTTTGTTTTTTAAGGCGATCAAAAAGCATATGGGTGATTTTTTCCGAAGATTTTCCAGGTGTATTACAAAATACGACAAACCGGTAAATCCGATTGTCCAACCCGGTAAAATAACCGACCCGGGTGGATATCCCATCCAGAGTCCCTGTCTTATAGTATACGCCATCTTTTTTTTTCATAAGGAAACGATGACTCTGGAATTGTTTGAGAAGGCGGTCCATATTCCGGGCTGAAATTCTGTTTTTTCGTGATAATCCAGAACCTTCCGAAAGGATAACCTCTTTGGGGTCCATTTGTGACCCAGCATAACTGACAAGGGCGGCCACGCCTTTATCAAGATTTGCCGGGGGACCTTTGATCCGGGCTCCCATGGTCAAAAAAAGTTGGTTTGCAATGAAATTGTTTGAGAATTCAAGGAGCTTGGATATGATTTCGTCCAAAGGGTAAGGCGAGGTACATGTATGAATCAATACCCTGTCCGGGGAGGGGACAGACGCTTCACAGATTTTTCCACCGATGATAAGCCCTTTTTTTTCAAGAAAATACTTGAAAAGATAAGCGGCATACAGCCTGCTTTCATGGGTATTCAAACGAATCCGTCCCTGTTTGAGTCCGGATGATTGTATCCGTTTAATTACAAAAGGCAGAAGAGGTGTCTGTTCTTCGTCACTGACCAGATTCCCCTGATTGTCCGTGAAAAAAGCGACCGTGTTGAAATTGGCGCAAAGGGCACCATTGGCTGCGTCATAGGGTTCGGGTGATCCGGCAGTTACACCGGGAATGGTGATGATACCAAAGTACGAGTCATCAAAACGGATATCATTCACGGCGTTTGTCATCTGACGAACAATGGGGTAAAGACTGTCGCAATAGGCAGAAATAATTTCAGAAATAAGCAGAGGATCTCCATAACCCTTAATGGTGAGATTGTGTTGATCATCCAGATAAAACTCCGTTTTGTAGTGGAAATCATCACCCAGGGAATGAAATGCGGACAGTGCCGTGAGAACCTTCAGTGATGAAGCGGGGATCAACTTTTTTTCGGCATTTTTTTCATAGAGACACTCATCTGTGTCCGACATTAAAATCACTGAATCATTGGATCCGATCAGTGAATCAATATGTTTGAAATCCGCAAGAGTAATACGGGCCATGGAAAAAAAGACCATCAAACAGATTCCTGTGACAAAGGGCAAATGCTTTTTCATGTCAGTGATGCCTTATTTCGTGTTCATCCGGAAATTGATGGGCACTATTTAAAAAAAGCAGCGTAAGCTTTAAATGTCATATAAATATCGGCCTTACTGGCTATCTCAAAGGGAGAATGCATGGACAGAAGTGCAGGGCCACAGTCCACAATCTCCATGCCGTAAGATGCGAGAAATTTTGCAATGGTTCCACCGCCGCCCTGATCCACTTTACCCAGTTCACCCGTCTGCCACACGATGTTGTTTTTATCGAACAGATCACGGATCACGCCCATATATTCTGCACTGGCATCACTTGATCCGGACTTCCCACCCGTTCCTGTAAATTTTGTCACGCATATTCCATAGCCCAGTCTGGCGGCATTTTTCTTATCATGTACCTCCTGATAGTCCGGCTCAAGGGCAGCATTGACATCTGCAGAGAGCATCTGTGACTGGATCAGAGACTTTCTGAGCATTCTTTCAGTGGACTGTCCCTCTTGTTTTTCAATGACATCTGAAATAAAATCCTCAAAAAAACGGGATTTAGCACCTGTGCTGCCTTCACTTCCAATTTCTTCCTTGTCAAAAAACAGCCCTACTGCCGTATGTTCGGGCTTTTTCGTTTCCAGCAAGGCTTCAAATGATGTGAATGCACATATTCTATCATCCTGTCCATAGGCTCCAATCAGACTTCGGTCAAACCCCACATCCCTGGCGGAACCCGCAGGAACCAACTCAATCTCCGCACTGATAAAATCCCCCTCTGTGATCTGATAATGATCATAAAGCTCTTTAAGCACAGCCAGCTTGAAGCGCTCTTTGACTTTATCGTCTCCAATGGGCAGGCTTCCCACAAGAATATTTAATTTTTCACCATCAAAGGCTTCGGATAATTTTTTACCGGTCTGAGTCTTGGACAGATGGGGCAGAAGATCTGAAATGGTGAAAACAGGTTCCGATTCTTTTTCCCCAAGGACAATATCAATACGTTTTCCGCCTTTGGTAACCACGGAGCCATGCATGGAAAGAGGGCGGGCAAGCCAGTGGTATTTTTTAATTCCCCCATAGTAATGGGTTTTCATCAGGGCCAGATCCACCTCTTCATACAAGGGGTTCTGTTTGAGATCAAGACGGGGGGAATCGATATGAGAACCGATAATACGAAAACCCTTATCGAATGATTCCTTGCCGAATATCGTCAAGGCAACAACCTTGTCGCGGTAAACTTTATAATATTTCCCATGGGGTGACTGTTCTGAATCAAGATCAACAAACCCATATTGTTTGGCCTTGTCAATCATATAAAGAACAGCTTCCCGTTCTGTTTTGCACCGGCTGAGAAAATCCTTATATGCGTCTGAAAACATGAATACCGATTCTTTTTCTTTTCGATTCAGACTGTCCCAGATCAGGGTCTGTTTGTTTTCTGTGAGGGTTTTGATGTTTTCAATTTCTTTTTTGCTAAAATCTTTCATGGCGTCCTCTATGTTCAGGATTGTCTTTTTTAATGGCTGTCGACAATGAGCGTGACCGGACCGTCGTTGATGAGAGAGACCTCCATCATTGCCTGAAATTGTCCGGACTGGATAATGATGTTCTGTTTGATCAAAAGATCGATAAAATATGTGTAAAGCCCGTGGGCCAGATTTGGATTTGCCGCACGTGTAAAGGATGGACGACGCCCTTTGCGGCAATCGCCCATAAGAGTGAACTGGGAGACCACCAGGATCTCGCCTTCAATATCCCTTAAGGAGCAGTTCATTTTTCCATCCGTGTCTTCAAAAATTCTTAGATCGGGAATTTTTTTGGCAAGGTATTCCGCATCTTTTGGTGAATCATCCTGGCCCACACCTAAAAAGATGAGAAGACCTTTTCCGATTTTCCCCACAAGGATACCATCAACCTGGACAGAGCTCTCTTTAACACGCTGGATCAACGCTTTCATGCTTGGAATCTATGAGTCCTTGTTTAGCAGTTTGGCAAAGGGGTTGTTAAACGGTGACGGTTTAGCCTCGTTTTTTTTCCCAGGGCGTTCAGTGATTTTTTTTGGTGCAGGCTTCCTGGTTGCTGGTGAGGTTTGGTGTGTGCCATCACGTTTCTCCACAGTGGATTTCATGGACAGGGAAATTCGTTTTCTGTCGATATCCACCTCCAGAACCCGGACGTCAACTTTCTGGTTAACCTTGACGATGGATGCAGGATCTTTGACAAAGCTGTCTGAAAGTTCACTGATATGAACAAGACCGTCCTGGTGCACGCCAACATCGACAAAGGCACCAAATGCCGTGACATTCGTAACAATCCCCGGGATTTTCATACCCGGTTCAAGGTCGGATATTTTTTCGATTCCCGTGGCAAAGGAAAATTCCTGGAATTCCTTTCTTGGGTCACGCCCGGGTTTTGCAAGTTCTGCGACAATATCATTTAATGTTGGAATTCCTGTTTTTTCAGTTACATACACGCTAATATTAATATTATCCCTCAAGGATTTTTGTGCCATTAAATCATCGATACTGCACTGAAGATCCTTGGCCATGAGGTCAACAATATGGTAACTTTCAGGATGAACCGCACTTCTATCAAGTGCCACCTGGCCGTCAGGGATACGCAAAAAACCGGCACATTGTTCAAATGCTTTTGGTCCAAGTCTTGGCACCTTGGTCAGTTGTTTCCGGTTTTTGAATGGGCCATTTTCATCTCTGTGATGAACAATATTTTTCGCAAGGACCGGGCCCAGGCCCGACACATACGTTAAAAGTTGTGCGCTGGCCCTGTTTATATCCACCCCAACGGCATTGACACAATGGATGACACTGTCATCCAGGGCCTGTTTCAAATCATTTTGATCCACATCGTGCTGGTATTGCCCCACACCGATGGACTTGGGGTCTATTTTAACAAGTTCTGACAAGGGGTCCATCAACCGTCGACCAATGGATACAGACCCCCTGATTGTAAGATCAAGATCAGGGAATTCTTCCCGTGCAACGTCTGATGCTGAATAGATGGATGCACCGCTTTCATTGACGACAATCACGCTGATTTTTTTATTGAAAGGGATTTTTTTGACAAAGGTTTCCGTTTCACGTCCGCCGGTACCATTACCGATTGCAATGGCTTCAATGTCGAATTTCTCAACCAGAAAGAGAAGTTTCTGTTCGGCGTCGCGGTCATTTTTTTCATTCATGTTCGGATAGATTGTATCATGGTGAAGAAGTTTACCCTGCCGGTCCAGACACACCATTTTACACCCGGTTCTAAACCCCGGATCAATGCCCAGGACCCGTTTAGCACCAAGGGGAGGGGACAATAACAGTTGACGAAGGTTTTCTGAAAATACGAAAATAGCGTCTTTATCAGCTTTTTCTTTGAGGGCCAGACGTGTTTCAGTTTCCATGGATCGCGAAAGGAGGCGTTTGTAACTGTCTTTAACCGACAATTCCACCTGGGCTGAATCATCGCCTTTCCCTTTGATAAACAGGGCGTTCAGAATCGAAATGGATTGATCTTCAGGCGGTGCTATAGTGAAATTAAGAATATTTTCCTTTTCTCCCCGCCTCATGGCGAGAATTCGATGGGAAGGGGCTGTTTTTACTGGCTCCTGCCAGTTGAAATAATCCTTGAATTTTTTCCCTTCATCCTCTTTGCCGACAACGACCGTACTTGATATCACCCCTTTTTCCATGAATAAGTGCCGGAGCTCCGAACGAGCCCGAGGGGTTTCATTGATCATTTCGGCAAGTATGTCCCGTGCACCACCCAAGGCATCCTCTATGGTGTTCACACTTTTTTCTGGATTGATGAAGGTCTGAGCAGCTTGGATAACGGGGCTGCCTGTTTGCTCAAAGATAAGCATGGCCAGTGGCTCAAGACCTTTTTCCTTGGCAATGGTGGCACGGGTCCTTCGCTTGGGTTTAAAGGGAAGGTAGAGGTCTTCAAGCTCCACAAGGGTTTGGGACTGATCAATTTTAAATGTAAGTTCTTCGTCCAGAACACCTTGTTTTTCAAGGGATCTGACAATGGTTTCTTTCCTGGCCTTCAGTTCCTGAAGTTGGGTGAGTTTGTTTCTTATATCGGTGATAGCCACCTCGTCCAGACTGCCTGTGGCTTCTTTTCGATAGCGGGCAATAAAGGGGACGGTGGCATCCTGCATAAGCAGTTCCACCACGGCGGACACCTGCCTTTCAACGATGGATAATTCTTCGGATATCTTTTTTATGTGTTGATTATTCATGGCGTAATTATGGTATCCCGAGGTTTAATATAAGATTGAAGCAAGATACATGGTTGTCACAATGATGTTACATTATGTTCTGATACAGCTACAGGAACACCGATACCATGTTCTTGAGTGTATCATAAAGCTTTTTTTTAAAATAATGGAATGACCATTTTGAAGGGTAAGCCAGGGGGGCAAAATAAACGTCTATTTCGATTTCAAAGGCCTGGTTTTCACGATTAAACCCCTGGGATAAAATTGTATAAGGGGTTTTAATAAACCCTTCAAAACTTAAGATAGATTCATCGTGAATCATTGCATTCCGAGATTCGCTGTGATTCCGAATCGATTTGATCCCCGATAATCGAAGAAGGTCCAAAAACGCATTGTGTTTGGCTGCGGACAAGGGATCGGGTTTGGCATCTTGGGAACATACCCCATGGATTTTGTAGCGTTTGAAGGACGACATCCTGAATTCTTCCATGGCAGCAGGCAGCATCATAAGCTTGGCTTCAATTTCATGCCCATTGACAGTTTTAATATCTGACCGAATATAAAGGATGCTATGTTCATCAGCATAAATAAAATCAGAAGGTGAGAGCATCAGAAATATTGAATGAATGAAAATAAAAAAGAATATCTTTTCAATAAAACGCTTTTTTATCATCATATGTGTGTTTCACCTGATTTGATTTTTTAAAGATGCATTCTATTTAGTGGTTGACATAATTTGTATAAACAATAATATTCCAGATATTAAACAGGCTCAAGGCTTAATCGCTTCACACGTGTCAATTATTAACGATTTTAATATTCTGATGCAGAATAACGCATAAAAGGAATCCTGTGAAATAATTTATTGACCATTTATGTGAGTAATATGTTAAACTATTGATTGTATTTCACATCTTGTTTTGATAGATTGCACGGGAGTTTCCCTTTTTTAAAATTACGGAAAATCATGGTTTAACCGTTTACAAAATACAACTTGACCAGGGGTGTTGAAAAATCTTATCGAGGATGTCAATGAGTATTAAGGATAGAGTCAAGTCGCTTTTAAAAGAAGCAGACCTTTATAAATCACAGCGTCTTCTTAAGGAATCGAAAAGTAAATACCTTGAGGCCATTAAACTTATTCAAAACAATGAACAGATCCCCAATCGGAAAAGTTTGATCAATGCCATCACTAAAAAAATAAGCACACTGGACACCGGGATTGTCAGATGGGATAAATCCTCAAGCACACCTGAAGTTTCACCTAAAGTACAAGACCTCATCAAAAAGCTTTTTACACCCGAAGAAAAAAAGGACAATGATGTTGTCAAGTCATTGAAAAGCGCCATTACTCTTGCAAAATTTGGCCAGTACAAACGTGCGATCAAAGAATTCAATCAGTTGATACGGATTGATTCGGTCTGTGTCCCAGCGGCCAAAAATTCTCTGAAGTGTATTATTGAGGTTTCGTCTTTAGATGATGCGGTGACCCAGTACCACCAGTGGATGAACAAGAACTTTTTCCCCAATGATAAAGGACTTATTGTCAAACAGTTTCTTCAGGATATCATCACAAAAAAAGGTTTGTCCATAAGCCTGGATACCGATGTTGATATCGAAGATAAAGAAAAAGAAGAAGACACCGGCCTTTTGGGAAATAGTTTTATGGATCAGGACGATGAGGATATCATTGACATTACATCCATCGGCATTCGATTTAATCATGGCCCTAAACAAGGAGAACATGTGGAACTTGATGTCAGCTTTCAAGCCGGCAACGTCCTAAGTCTCATTGTATCAAGCAAGGATAAACTGCTTATTGACAGCCTCAAAATTGGTGTGCGTCTTGATGATATGGATTTTTATTCGCCCATCGCTATTTTTAAAGGCTCGGGTATCGTTGAAGCAAATACACGGATTGAATCTGGTCCAAAACGAGGCGACTACAGCCTTGATATCAAAATTCACAGTATTTAATTTTATTTGATTATTTTGTTTCTGACTGTATAATGCAGTAAACCTGTTAATTTATATATCTGAATGTGGGAATTGCGACTAAAATGGCAATATTTAATATCCAAAAACGGGAAATCGAATGTAAAATCGTCTATTACGGCCCTGGTCGTTGCGGAAAAACAACGAATCTTGAATATCTTTTCAAGGCATTCAAAAAACAGGTTACCGGAGAAATGGTTTCGGTTGATACAGAAGGCGACAGTACGCTTTTTTTTGATTTTTTGCCCATAGGACTTGGGAAAATCAAAGGGTGCGATGTCCGTGTTCAGATATTTACCGTGCCAGGCCAGCAAAAATATTCTTCGACACGAAAGCTTGTCCTCAAAGGGGTGGATGGAATCGTTTTTGTTGCCGATTCCCTTGAAGTCAGACGAGAAAAAAACATGCTTTCATTAAAAGATCTCCAGCAGAACCTCAAGGATTATGGTTTGAATATTTCTCGGATTCCGCTGGTTATGCAATATAACAAAAGGGACCTGGCTGATGAAGGGATGCCCATCATGTCTGTGGAAAAGATGGGCCGTGATTTGAACAGACAGCTCAAGGTTCCTTCGTTTCAGGCAAGTGCCATCAAAGGAACAGGTGTTGGGAATACCCTTCAAGAATGTTTAAAGCTCACCCTGATATCTCTTCAGCGTGAACTGAAATGGTCACAGTAAAACATACGAATGGAAAACAAAACAGTACTTGCAGGCAATCTGACGTTCTTAACACTTGGAGATCTTCTGCAGCTTCTTGGCACAGATAATCGAACAGGTGTTTTGCGAATTATCAATCCGCATTTTAAGGACCCTGGTCTGATCTATATAAAATCCGGAAATCCCGTTGATGCCCAGACTTCAGATAAGACCGGTGTTGACGCCATATATGCTCTTTTTGGATGGGTCTCTGGTAAATTTGAATTTAATTCCGAAGAGGTCAAACATCAGGATGTCATAAAGAAAAGAATGATGGCCATCGTTCTGGATGCCTTACGAGTCCTGGATGAAGGGGGAATAGAAACATTCGGTGACGCCTCGGCCAAAGAATCAGGCCAGGATATAAAATCTGCTCCAGCCATAACCACTGCCATTAAAGGCCCTTTTGTGGAATATTCATCGGTGGTGGATGAGGATGAGTACACCGATGGTGCAACGATTGTTGCCCAGGGTCGGCATGGGAACTGGTTGTGGGTCATTCTTGAAGGAATCGTTGATATCTTCAAACAAACAGAACATGGTCAGGCCCTTGTTTCTTCAAGTGGTACCGGAGCGTTTATTGGCGGACTGACAACCATACTTCAGCCTGAAAATTCAAGGAGTGCCTCTGCCGTGGCAAGGGGAACAGTGCAACTTGGAGTAATCGACACCCAGCAGCTTTCAAGTGAAATGTCCACCATTGATCCGGAATTTAAAAAAGTTCTTCTGAGCCTTGATAACCGGTTCAGGAAGATATCCTCCAGGTACACGGATATCTTGAATGGACATAACAAATTTGACGGTCTGCCCCTGAACATCAAACCCATGATCCGCCAGGGAGATGATGTCCAGAAGGTGTTTACCATTTTAAATGGTGAGGCACACATTGTAAGAAAATCAAAAAATGGTATGATTTATCTGATGACCCTGGGAAAAGGAGATTTTATCGGACGTGTACCTTTTTTAAATATCGACCATGAACCGTCATTTGCGTCTGTGTTTGCCTCAGAGGATTTGAAGCTGGGGATTTTGGATACTGAAAAGTTGATTGAGGAATACACGAAACTATCCGTGACCATTAAAAACATCATTGAATATACAACGGTTTGTTTGTCTGCAACAACAAGCAGAGCATGCGCTTAAACTGAAAAATATCAAAAAAGTGGGGAAGCATGGACAATAGAAAGCATCGAAGATTTGATTCCGGGAATCTCCTTTCGTATGTGTGTTTAGATGACAAAGATAAAGTTGTTCAGCAGGGCATGGGGAAAACAATTGATGTGAGCGAAGGGGGGATCCTTCTTGAAACGCATGTTTCTATTAATCCTGATTTCACAATTCTTCTCAGTATCGGATTTGAAAATGATATGGCCGACATTAGAGGAAGTGTCATATACTCAAGGAAAAGAGGGGACGGGATGATCGAGTCCGGGATCAAGTTCAAGACGGTTACAAGCGAATGCCAAGGCATTTTATCCTCTTTTATTAAAAAATTTCATATGTGATCAGGTGGTCTTTTCGAGATAATGAAAATAGGTGTAATTTCTGATACGCATGTCTCAACTCCTGTGGAGGCACTATGCAGTTTGGCAGACGATATTTTTGCAGATGTTTCCATGATTCTCCATGCTGGCGACCTCACTCGTCTCTCTGTTCTTGAGGCATTCCCTGGAAAAGAGGTGATAGCCGTTTCAGGTAATATGGATCGGTATGACGTGACAAGCATGCTTCCGAAAAAGAAGGTCATTGAGGTTTTTGGATATCGCATCGGACTGATTCACGGATGGGGCTCCCCAAAAGGCCTTGAAGAAAAAATAATCGCATGTTTTGACGATGTTCAGGTTATTGTTTATGGTCATACTCATCGGGTCGCCAACCATATTAATCAAGGTATTTTAATGTTCAATCCCGGAGCTTTTTCAGGAACACATCCCTTTGGAAGCAGTCGATCTGTGGGGGTTCTTAACATTAATGAAACACATGGCATCAGCGGTACTATTATAAATATTTAACATTTTTACATATATTAACGTATAAGGATAGATGATGAGCAACATTGTTTTTGAAACAGACTTTAAAGAAATTACCCTGTTGAAACGTGGAAAGGTTAGAGATATTTACGATCTTGATGATTATTTTTTGATCGTTGCAACAGACAGGCTTTCAGCTTTTGATGTGGTCCTGCCCGATCCCATTCCTGAAAAAGGAAAAGTATTGACTCAGATTTCTCTTTTTTGGTTCAAGCACCTTGAGTCTATTGTTCAAAACCATCTGGTCTCAGGCAATGTGGACGAATATCCGGAGGTCTGCAAACCCTATTCAGATAGCCTCAGGGATCGAAGCATGCTTGTTAAAAAAGCCGAACCGTTGCCCATTGAATGCGTTGTCAGGGGATACATATCCGGGTCAGGATGGAACTCCTACAAAGAGTCAGGAACCATTTGTGGAATCACCTTGCCCAAAGGGTTGAAAGAATCGGACCGTTTACCCCAAGCTATTTTTACTCCTTCAACCAAAGAGGAGGTGGGGCTTCATGATATTAATATTGATTTTGACCAAACGGTTCGTGTCATCGGTAAAGAAAATGCTGATAAAATTCGAGATCTCAGCCTGAGCATCTATAATAAAGGCGTCGAAATTGCTGATAAACTTGGGATTATCATCGCAGATACAAAGTTTGAATTCGGCTTTTACCAAGATGAAATTATTCTCATTGACGAGGTTATGACGCCGGATTCATCGCGGTTTTGGCCCAAGAGCACCTATTGCCCAGGCGGTCCCCAGGAAAGCTATGACAAGCAGTATGTCAGGGATTATCTTTTGACCCTTGATTGGAACAAAACTCCACCGGGACCCCGACTTCCGGAAGACGTGATCAAAAAAACAAGTATGAAGTATTTTGATGCCCTAAACCTTTTTAGTCCAAATAAAAAGAACTAATTCATTGAAAAAATTGTTTGAGTTTGAAAACATACAGTGCAAAGATATTGATCTTAAGGATGAACGCTTCAAAATTTCAAACGAAACAAATAATAAGGTTTTAGAACACTCCATCAGTCAATTTGGCATTATGACCCCACCCCTTCTTTTGAAAAAAAAAGGGGGCTTTTGTGTGATATCCGGTTTTCGTCGAATAAAGGCATCACTTCAACATGGTGCCCTGCAAATTGAGGCGTGTGTCACTGATATGGCGGATGAAATGATGTGCGCTCAGATTGCTGTGATGGATAATTCTTTTCAGAGGTCGCTCTCAGTTTCGGAACAGATTAGAAGTGTAACGCTTCTTTCAACCTATTTTTCTGATCCTGAAAACAATAATGAATTTTTTAAAGCCGTCAGTGAGTCTTTGTTGATTCCCAATAATAAATTGTACATAAAGAAATTGTGGCAGGCATCACACCTCTCTGAAAGCCTGATGGACCTTGTTGCACATGAACGAATATCGTTGGAAGTTGCTGTTGATTTGTCTTTGTTTGATTTAGAGACACAAAAAATGTTTCATCCTTTTTTTTTGGAATTCAAAATATCGTTAAGCAAGCAAAAGGAGTTTGTTCTATTTATTCGAGAAATTGCTGCACGGGAGAAGCTGATGGCCAGAGCTGTTCTGGAAGATGTATCCCGTATGGTTTCAACTCATAGGGACCTTCAAGATAAAAATGCTATTTTCGGCATGATTAGAAATTGTCTATATCAGCGTAGATATCCTGAAATTACAGTTGCTTATAATAAGCATAATGATTTGGTTTCTCGATTGAAGTTTCCGGATACCATCAAATTCATGGTTCCTGAATCCTTTGAAGGATCGACGTATCAGATTCAATTTAACTTCAAAACCATGACGGAGTTGAAACAGTTGAACAAGAAAATTGAACATATCAGTAACCAACCCGAAATGGAAATGATTCTCAAAAGAGAATAAAATATGAAATAATTTTAAAATGCAATGTTTTTTGGAATTGATAAAATCAATGAAATACGTTATAGGGGTATAGTATTAAAATTATTGCTAATAAATTGATATAGATAAGTCTTAACGATGGGTAATTTTCAGTATAATTTTTTTCAATTTTTAGTTGTAATCAGTTAAATTTTACCATTGGATAATGATTTAAATATTGGTATAATTATTTAATTTAACTGTATTAATGGCATATTTTGTAATATGCTTCAAACTTAAATGTTATTTATGAGGATCATCTTAAAATGGATTTTACTTTTGATTTCAATAAAAGCCAGCTTGAATCAATCGAGGCAATTCTCGAAGAAGAGCTCATCGAGTTAGGTGTTGAGTGCGTTGTATTGATAGACCTTGCAGGAAATGTCATTGTCAATCTTGACAATGGGAGGTGTGAACATGACGTTTACTCGCTGGCAGCCCTCGCCGCAGCCAATTTTGGAGCTGTAAGCGCAATGGCGAACATTATTGGTGAAGAAGAATTCTCGCTACTTTTCCATAAAGGTGAAAACGACAGTATCCATTTCAGCAAGATTGGAACGGACCTTCTTTTGTTGACAATTTTCGGGAAAGACGTATCCCTCGGCTTTTTGCGTTTGAAAGTTACCGAGGCCAACAATAAAATCAAGGAACTCGTGTGATTTATTGATTTTATTCTGATATTTAGCGTCGTATCATAACAACGTCGTATATATTTAAGAGGTGTTCATTTTGGCTTTAATTAATCCCAAAAAAAAAGAAGTTCAGGTTAAAATTGTTTATTATGGTCCTGGTAGGGGTGGAAAAACCACGAATCTTGAATATATAAATAAAAAGTTTAAAAGTAGAATCAAGAGTGAGATGGTTACAGTAAAAACCTACAATGACCGCACGCTCTTTTTTGATTTCTTACCCTTTGATATCGGAATGATAAAAGGATATACAATTAAAATCCAGTTTTATACCGTGCCAGGGCAGGTTAAATACAACGCGACCCGGAAGTTGGTACTACGTGGTGTTGACGGTATCGTTTTTGTCGCCGATTCAATGACATTGAGACAGGAAATGAATATTCGTTCCCTTGAAAATCTCAGAGAAAATCTTGCTTCGTTCAACAAAGATCTGAATAGTATCCCCCTTGTCATCCAGTATAATAAACGTGATCTTGGTAAACAGGGTATTCCGATCCTGCCCATTGAATCGCTTGAAAAAGATCTGAATAGTACGCTAAAGGCATCATATTTTCCTGCAAGTGCCGTTACTGGAGAAAATGTTGCTGCGACCATGAAAAAAATAATTTCTCTGACCGTTATTTCTTTAAAAGAGAAACTAGACCTGGGAGGGAAATAACCATTGAGCAATGATGACGGTAATTCCATTTTTGATGAACTGGACAGTCGGTTGGATGACTTTTTTGCGGATGATGAACTATCTTTTGATGAATCGTCTGACATTCATTCTGATGAGATGATCATTGATTCATCGGATGAACCCAAGGTTAAAAAATCATTCCCGGATACTCAATCGGCTAAATTTCATAAGAATCCGCAAGGTCCCTTAGATACGTTGAAAGTCATTGTCCTTGAAATGGACTGGGAACTTACGGATGAAAATCTAAACAAATATCTTGAAGAAATAGGACGTCTAAAAAATCAGTATAAAGATGACCGAGCAATATATCTTTTCTTCAAACTGCATAGTTCCATTGGAACTTATATGCTGCATAAAAAAGTACGTGCACACCCTGATGCCTTAAAATTTCTTTATCAGGTCTTCAACAGCCTTGAAAAAGTGACTACGAAGAATTTGTCTACGTTCGAAAAGAATAAAATGATTTTGAAAGAAGTCACTAATTTCAAAAATCTTAAAGCACGTATGTTCCCGAACTCCTATTCTTCTGTTGAGGTTCAATCATTTGTTCCCGAACAGCCGACAGCCGCAGTCAAACCGGACTTTTCAAGTCTACCTGATGATATTCAAAAAGAAATCAATGATTATATAGAACGTGAGATTGCTCAGAAAATCGAAGCCTTAAAAAAGAATTTTAAATAAACGTATATTGGAGTTTTATTCATGGATTTTTCTGCAAATATTGCATCCGTGGTCATCAAACGAGTGGTAAACTCTAATATTGGTGAAGTTTCTCTGGATAGCCAGATGCTTAATGTTTTGATGCATATTGATGGTGTCCGGAACATAGGTGAAGTCGCAAGAGTCATGAAAGTGGACATGCATTCCTTGAAAGAAACCTTGCAGAGACTTGACCGCTTGAATCTTATTGAAGCCGATGTGGCCACGGTACCAACACTTGATCATAATTTTTTTGATTTTCTTGCCAATCACCTTTCCATTGCCATGGGGCCTATGGCTGAAATATTGATTGAAGATGAAATTCGTGAAATCGGGATTTCCAAAGACAAGATACCCACGCATCGTGCAGCTGAACTTGTGGATATCTTGGCAAGAGAAATCCCCAGAGATGAAAAGAAGATTCAGTTCCAACAGATCATGCTGAAGAAGCTGAAAAATATGTAAATGTGTAACGAGTTATTTTCTTATTATTTTAAGGAGCATTAATTATGGTAGTTATTTGTGAAGAGTGTGGAAAAGTCTACAAACTTGATGCGGAAAAACTTAAAAGCAGCATGAAAGGCAAAACTTCCAAAATTAAATGCAGAGTATGCGATCATGTTATTACCATTTCATTGGATGATGAAAATAATTTGGATACGTCTTCAGGGAATATCCAGCATGTCCCATTTCAATCACAACATGATACCAATGATCAAATGGCAGATGAATCAGAAACCGATGTGAGTGAAGAATCACCGGATAATCAAGAGGAAGACTCAGATCAGAACGAAACCATTGCCAACAAGATAGACACTGATTTAGTTGAAACCAAAACATCAAAAAAAAAATCCGTTTCAAAAAAAACCTCAGGTATTGGTTTGCGGACAAAAATGTTTTTTCTGTTTCTTGTTATCCCTCTTTTTCTTATGGCTGGCTCGGGTGTTTTTTCACAACTTCAGATGCTTAAACTTGCAAGTGATATTACATTCAAAAGTACTGAAGTCGTTAAAAAACTTGCAGAACAGAGTATTATTGATAAAGCCAAATCCGTTGCATCCCAATGTTCTATTTTTCTAAAAAACAATCCTGATTTAAATAAGGATGATTTTTATTATGATCTTGAACTGAACCGCATTTCAATTCAGGAGGTTGGCACGAAACGGGGCTATACTGCATTAATCGAACTTCCTGATCCTGACAAAAACGAAGATCATTTCATCATTTGGTGCCATCCTGATCAGGCTCTGATCGGTCAACCACTTCTGCCGGCCTTCAAAAAAGCACTGGGTTCAAGTTACAACAATTTTAAAGATGTTATTAACACCCTCAGAAAAGGAGGTGGCAACTCCGGTTATTACACATGGACTGATGACAAAGGTATAACCACTGAAAAATTTGTCGCTGCGGAATGCATTGAACAAAGCAAATACATGATCATCAGCACGACGTTTATCGATGATTTTACAGAACCCATTAAGATGCTTGAAAAAGAAGCGCATAAACTGACTGAAAATACACGAAATATAAATATTGTCATTCTTGTTGCACTTCTTCTCATCATTGGTCTGTCGATTACAATTTATGGGTACAGGCTTTCCAGAAGTATTGGAAAGCTCACCGAGGCAGCGGATCGAATCAGTGTTGGTGAACTTGACGTTGTCATTGAGATCAAATCCAACGACGAAATCGGTGCCCTTGCTGAAGCAATCAGCCGAATGCAGGACAGTCTTCGATTTTCCATCGAACGACTACGTCGCCGAAGATAATACCGTATTTATGTATGGAGGCTGAAAAGTAGAATGATAGTTATACCCAAAGAAACCCCGTTAATTACAAATTTGAACAGTTATTATTTGAATATAGATAAATTATTTGAGCATTATCAAGGCGTTGTTGATTCCGGTTGTATCTATTTCAAATCGCCCTCATCAGAAGGCGTTGTTTTTTTTGATGAGGAAAATTTGATTAATGGAACATTCAGAAACAAAACCAGTTTGATCAAAGGTAAAGAAGCGATTGATCTTTTGATGGGAGAATCAGGTTCAAATAATTTTTCAGTTTCAATTTATGAAATTATTCCTGAACGAATCACATACTGGGCAAATCTTGCTGATGCAGAAGATCTTCATAAAGATTTATCCACTGAATTTACTGATCTTGATAGTTTGATTAAAAAAATGGTTTCTGAGAAGCTAACCGGATATATTGACGTTACCTTTAATAAGGCTGAAAAAGCGGTTTTGTTTTTATTAAATGGCGAGATTATCGGAACCACCACATCAGAAGACAAATGGCAGCTTAACAGAACCGAAGCCCTTCAGCAGCTGTTGATCGATAAATCACGGACAAAAGGTGCCATTTTAAACGTGAAGAAGATCCCATTAAAGCTGATCATTGAGAATTATACCCACACAGGTCCTGAACACGTAAACCCATCTGACGTAATAAACATCGAAACAATTCTTCCGGCCCAACCTGTCGAAGTAGAAAAACCCTTGAATATTATGGGTATGCTTCAACATTTGATGCTTATTTATGAAAAATTCATTGTGGGTAACCGGAAAATTCGTGAAGATTTTGACACAATTCTTAAACGTAAATTTATGGAAAAGGTCGATAGGTTTGATTTTCTTGATCCCTTTGCGGCAGAATTCATGTATTCAAATGGTAAAATTACATACACCGGGAATACGGACAAGGCTAAACTTGCTTCGGGCCTTGTTGAATGTCTGAACGAAATTGCCGGTGAAAATGGAATGCAGAAATGGTTAAAAAAACACCTCGGTCCATGGGAAGAAAAATATTTGAGGGAGATTGAATTCATTAAAAATAAAGCTTAAATGTATTATTTAAGCATTACATGTTTTCACATACATCAAAATTTGATACATACATTTATTCTATTACGCATTCATTTTGCTATGCATGTGGTTACATAGATAACTAGTGACTGTCCGAAAATTAAGATTAAATTTTTTTATGGATGGGCACGGACTTACACCGGGTGATAATTATGATACATAATATTCTAGTCGTTGACGACAATCAGCCATTTCTTAACCTTATTACGAAAATATTTGATAAATATAAAGATAAATATTCAATACATACATCTATTAACGGTGTCAATGCCATTGAGCTACTGAAAAGTCACAATTACTCCATCGTGATCACTGATCTTCAGATGCCCAATATGGATGGCTATGCACTGTTAGAAAAAATTAAAAAGCATTTCCCCGATATCCCTGTCATTGTTATTACAGCATTTGATAAACCAAAGACAGAAAGTGTTGTAAAAAAAACAGGTGCCTTTGCATATTTTACAAAGCCTCTGGTTGTGGAAGATCTTATCAATTGTATTGATGATCTTGTTAAACGTGAAACAGAAGGGGGACGGCTGAATAACGCCTCCCTTGAGATGTTCATTCAACTTATCGAAATGGAAGCTAAAACATGCACAATACGAGTTTTAGATGAAAAAACAAGAAAACGAGGGACATTGTTCTTTTTTGAAGGGGACCTGTTTAACGCACGATACAATAATACCTTGGGAACCAAAGCGGCCTATAAAATTTTCTCCTGGGATAAAGTGACCTTATCCATTGAAAACGCCTGTGTCGTCAATCATCGTGAAATACGTGACGAGCTTCAAGCTATTTTACTTGATTCCATGCGTATGAAGGATGAGAATGGTGCGACTGAAGAAGAATTTAATGAAGAGCCAAAAAGCAACGTTCCTATCAATGGTAAAATATCACAACCCCCGAAACAGGCTGCTGAAAAAAGTGATTCCCTGATGCGCTGGGATGATAGTGCCGTTTCGCCGGAAGATATTGCAAAATCGAAGTTGAAACATGTGATCAATATTGACAAGGATCTAAAATCCTTGAAAGTAGGCAATGTCTGGTCCACCTTTACAGCTCAGGCAACGGCACTTGGTTTCTATTTTGATGCCGGAAATTTCAAAGGAGCCTATTTTGATAAGGATAACTATGAAAATATCATTGTCATTCCAATGGAAGGCGAAAAAAACATTGAAATTGTTGTCGGTTCCAAATGTTCACCTGACAAAGTGATAAAGTCACTGACCGAAGAATGATTTTGATATTATGGGAATACAAGGGTCACGTTAATGGATAATTTGTTTGAAGAAATGTTTACAATTGAAGGAATCATGGGGGCTCTCGTTATCTCCGATGACGGTTCTTCAGAGTTCACAAAATTCAGTTCGCCCCTTTCTGAAAGAATCGGCGATAAAGATTTTGGTGTTTTTATCAAGAATTCCATTAATATTGAGGCCCTTAAGGGGGCCTTTGATTCATCTATGGAAACGTTGCTCATTTATGAAAAAATCAGATTGTATATTCGAAAAATTAAATCCGGTTATCTGCTCATTGCCATGGGTATGTTTGTACCTGTTGCCATGGTACGCATGAATTGCCAAATTATTATTCCCGAACTTGATAACTTTAAGAAGAAAAAGGGCTTGGGACGTTTTTTTAAAAATAAGTGAGAGTTGACCTTTGGATACTGAAATCAGAACGAAACTTGATACAGCCGAAGCATATAATGAGCATGGTCTTTACCGTGAATCCTTAGAAATATATGCTTCCATTCTAAGCGGAAGCGCTGAACTCGATAAACTTACAACTAAATCTGTTATAGCCCAGATCAAACATCTTGAAAAAACAATTCAGGATCTGGATGAAGATGACTCACCCCAGGAACTTACGTCAGAAGAGGTGTCCAACATAAAAAAAACCTGGTCTAATGATGAGGGAGCTCCTGAAATCATTGACAGTGCTAAGGCATTTTCTGAACTGGGTCTTCACAAAGAAGCGTTTACAGAATACGTCAAATTGTTGAAAATGAAGTATCCTGCCGCTCGGTTATTTCCAGGTATATCTGACTGTTTTTTTGAAATACATTCTCCATCGAAAACAACACAGCATCTCACTAAAATTCTCACCAAACTCAATCTTGATAAATCCATTGATACAGAAATACGATTCAGATTTGGTATTGAACTTGAGAAAAAAGGGAATAAAGATCTTGCTTTGGAAATTTACAAAGCCGTTAAGATAGACGACCCTGATTATGAAGGCATCGGTGCCAAGATAGAGTCCATTGAAGGCATTAAATCCTATGATTCCAAATACGGATATCTGCTTGATGAAAAAATTGTAACAACAGCTCAACTTCAGACAGCCCTTGCATTATCAAAAAAAACCAATAAAAGTGTTGAATTTGTTTTGATGCAGGATCTCAGAGTCGATAAACACCAAATCGGAAAATCTCTTTCAGGCTATTACAATTGTCCCTTTGTCAAATTTGATAAAGACATGCCCATACCCGTGGAACTTTTAGGTAAACTAAAAAAAGCTTTTTTGATACAAAACCATTGGGTTCCATTGAACTGGGATATGACTGAAGGTTTAGTTGAGATTCTGATTGATGACCCAAAAAATCTTGAAAAGACAGACAACATCTATGCCTTGATCAATGCTAAAAATATTAAATTCGCAGTTGGAATCCAGGAAGACATTAAAAAAGTCATTGAACTTTTTTATGACGGTAAAAAGAAGGATGAGAAAGATCAGGGCAGGGGAGAAACCGAAAACTTTGACATGATGATGGATGTTGAATTTGAGGAAGATGAGGAAGAAGAACTTGAATCCGATTCCGGCCTCAATGAAACCTCAAGTCAGATTGTTCGTGTCGTGGATCAGGTTATTATCACCGCATACAGAAAAGGTGCCTCGGATATCCATGTGGAACCTTCTCCTCAAACAAAGAAAACCCATATCAGGTACCGTATCGATGGTGTGTGTCAGGATGTTTTAAAGGTACCCATTTCAAATTCTATGGGTATTCTTTCACGTATTAAAATCATGAGTAATCTCGATATTGCCGAAAAACGACTTCCCCAGGATGGAAAGATCAAATTTAAACGTAAAGGGGTCAAGGCGTTTGAACTCCGTGTTGCGACACTTCCCACAGCAGGCGGATATGAAGATGCGGTTATGAGAATACTGGCCGATTCAGGAGCCATGAAAATCAATGAAATGGGCCTGACCGAAAGAAATCTTTCAGTTTTAAAGCGAATCATCGCCCAACCCTATGGTTTGATCCTTGTGGTTGGGCCAACAGGTTCAGGTAAGACCACAACTCTCCATTCGTCCTTGGGACATATCAATACTCCGGGAGTCAAAATATGGACGGCTGAAGATCCTGTTGAAATTACACAGCAAGGCTTGCGTCAGGTAGAATGTAAACCTAAAATTGGACTTGATTTCGCCCGAATTATGCGGGCTTTTTTGAGAGCTGATCCTGATGTTATCATGATCGGTGAGATGCGTGACCATGAAACAGCCTCTACAGGTATCGAAGCATCTTTAACAGGCCATCTTGTGTTATCCACACTTCATACCAACAGTGCACCGGAAACAATAACTCGTCTTCTTGACATGGGGCTGAATCCCTTAAACTTTTCAGACGCGTTCCTTGGAGTTCTTGCCCAACGTTTAGTTCGGCGTTTATGTAAAAAATGTCGGGAAAAGTATAATCCATCTTTGGAAGAATTTAATGATATTGTTTCATTGTATGGTAAGACTTATTTTGATAAAACGGGAATTATCTATTCCAAAGACCTATTTCTTTACAGACCCAAGGGGTGTGCGGACTGCTCTGAGACAGGGTACCGTGGGAGATTGGCGATTCATGAACTGATGGATGGTACAAAAGAAATCAAACAGATGATAAAAAAACAGTCGACAACATTCGAGTTTTTTGAAACAGCCTCTGAGCAGGGAATGACCACCCTTGTTCAGGATGGGCTCTTAAAATCTTTTGAGGGTTTGACTGATGTAACGGAAGTAAGGCGAGTCTGTGTAAGTTAATCGTATTGTTTCTTATTTTATAGGCCGTGTTCTTTATCGTTGGTTTAGAAATGTTGAGATGGATAAACCCTATGGATGAAATAAGAATATTTGCAAATAATAATCAGGTAACCTTCATCTGCCCTGAATGCAATGTTTCTAGAACAGCAGATGTTACGAAATTTTTAAAATATGATCTTCAGGTCAAAATCAACTGTAAATGTAAATGTGGTCATCAATTTAAAGCCATTATTGAACGAAGAAAATTCTTCAGAAAAGACATTGAGCTCCCCGGGTTTTTTTATTTGATTAGCGATTTAAAAAAAACATTTATGGTTGTGACCGATATTTCCAGATCCGGCTGCAAACTCAAGATTAATCCGGCAAATAACATATTTAATGTGGATGAACGGGTTTTTATTGAATTCAACCTTGATGATTCGTTAAAGTCATTGATACGTAAAGAAGCGACTATCCGGACCAGCAAAGGCAAGTACCTCGGATTAGAATTTGATGTCATTGAACAATATGATCAACTTGGGCGTTATTTAATGTTCAAATAATATGCCCCATAGAGTAAAAAACCATGCGCGAACGGATATTTATCAATTCGGAAAACATTGCGACCTTTATCTGTCCTACTTGCAATAAAACAAGAAATGCAGATGTATCAAAGATTATTGGTGCAAAAACAGCGATCAATATCAAATGTAAATGCAAGTGTGGCCAACACTTTGAGACAACCCTTGAACGCAGACGATTTTATAGAAAAGGAATCCAGTTTAAGGGGACCTGTTATCTGGGGAAAGATAATCTTAAACTTTCTGTTATCATCACTGATATCTCACGATCAGGAATGAAAATTCAACTGAATGCCCCCCATGACTTTAATCCCGGTGATGAGCTACTCATTGAATTCCAAATTGATGATTCGGAAAAATCGTTGATTAGCAAAAAAATAATCATCCGAACCATTTCCGGAAAGAAATTAGGTGCGGAATTCAAATCACCGGAACATTATGATAAATTGGGTTCATACCTGATGTTCCATTAACGTGTTTGCCCCTTTGTATTCCTGAGAATCCGGCTTTTCATGGGTGTATGTTGTAACGAAAAATCCTGTTAATCACGAATAGATAGGGGGCTCTGGAGATTTTTTGATATCAAATCTATATATCGATGCGGATGTCATCGCGTCGCCAAAAGTTCAAGCTTTTCAGAATAAACTTTCCGTACCCTTTACAATATTTAATGATATTTCAGAAGTTTACAGTATTATTGAAGCATCTTCCGATCCGGTTTCCCAAGGGAAAAAAAATCTGATACTCACCAGAAATAAAGGTGCATTTATTAAAAAATGTCCCGGAACAAGTGAGTACACATGCTGTGACTATCAGATTCTTCATATAGGTTCATTTTGCCACATGGATTGTTCCTACTGTATTTTACAGGCCTATTTTCATCCACCGGTGCTTCAGTATTTTGTAAACGATGAAGACCTTTTTAAAGAGCTTGATCAGACATTTTCGAAAAATCAAATCAGCCGGATAGGGACCGGAGAATTTACAGACAGTTTGATATGGGAAATTTGGACAGAACAGGCAAAGCCTCTGATTGAATGTTTTGCCACCCAGAAAAAAGCCATACTGGAACTTAAAACAAAAACCACGGCTGTTCATTCTCTGGAAAATCTTGATCATAACAAAAAAACAATTGTATCATGGTCCCTTAATACTGAATGTATCATCAAAAGTGATGAACGTGGCACATCGTCCCTGGATGCACGACTTAAAGCTGCTGCCCTGTGTGAATCCTGGGGGTATAAGTTGGCCTTTCATTTTGATCCCATCGTGATCTATGAAAACTGCATCCCTGAATATATGGCTGTGATTGAAAAATTATTCAACCATATCAAATCCGATTCCATTGTTTATATCAGCCTGGGTTCTTTTCGCTATATTCCCTCACTCAAGAAAATCATACAAAACAGATTTCCTGACTCGGGGATTATTTATGGTGAATTTATCATAGGACTTGATAATAAGATGAGGTATTTCAAACCCCTTCGTATCAAAACATACAAAGCCATCATTGAAAAAATCAGAATGATGGCTCCGGATGTCTTTGTTTATTTTTGTATGGAGGATGATGAAGTGTGGATAAAATCCATGGGTTTTAGTCCTGAACAGTTCGGAGGTCTTGGAAAAATGCTTGATGAACGTGTCCGAAACTATTGCAACCTCAAGCTATAACCCCTGATGATAAACTAAAACGGGATGCTGAAACTAATCATATACTCCATACCCATTTCCTGATCAAGACCGTTGTTGTTGTTGTGCTCTGTCACGCTTGATTGGATGCCTATCCATGTCACCTGCCATAGTTTTGAATAACGGGGTGGTAGCATATAGGCGACCAATGCATGGGCTATGGCACACCCTGCAAAATAGGTATGTACCTTTCCTTGATCGGGATGAGCGCCTAAAAAAGGATTGGCTTCACTATATTTTTCCGGATTTTTTGAAATATCAAGTGTCTGTTGCCAATCTTTGGATAACGTGAAAAGGAAGCAGAGTTCACGGGCTGTTGTTTCCTGGTTCCATGAGCCAAATGCAAAGGACTTTACTGGGAACAGAACAAGTGCCAGAAAAAAAAGTCCAATGATGTAACGATAAAAATGATTGATCTGTGTTGATTTCTGCTTTAGGCCCTTCATGACGTCCTCCTTGAAAAAGACATTTACTTTATTTAATGATATCTTCTTCAAAATGCATGCCATGAAAAATATTTATTGATATCTATTGTATAATCAAGCTTATATCTTAAACAAGTTAAGGCTATGTATTAATATTAAAATTATTATATACAGGGGATTTATTCAGTATATTGAACAATAGTTCGAAAAAAGGAATGAGCAAGGCTCGCCATCGTTTGTTTTAAAGTGGTGGCGAACCAAAACACGCGTAAACCAACAGCTGGTGGCGACGCTTAAAAAAAAGCGCGCCTCAGCCTGGAGATATAAATCTGCCGGTGAAAACCGGCAGATCCTGTGGGAAATTATGACTGGACATAGTGATTTACAGCATTGACAATGGTCTGCCATGTCCAGCGTCTTTTTTCATCGTTGGTTTCCAACAAGGTGATACGAAAGCCCTTTCGTGAACAGCAAAAGCCGGTCAGAGGGACAACACAAATCCCCGTGGCTCCCAACAGATAATAGACAAAACGCTTGTCTACTTCAACATCAGCGACTTTTTCTTCAATGTATTCTCTTATGCGTCGGTCTCCGATTTCAAGGGTTTGTGTATTGTTCAGAACCCCTTCTGCAAAAAGAACCGCCATGTAAAATGCGCCTTTGGGTTTGATGATTTTTAGGGCCTTGGTTTGGGTGAGAATCTCATAAGCTTCATCCACCCGGGATTCAAACATTTTTTTTCGCATGGAAAGATGGTCCAGATATTTATCATTGCCCATGACCAGAGGAATAGAATACTGGGGAAGACTGGTCGAACAAACTTCAAGCATCTTCGCGTTCACGATGCTTTTGATGTATTGTTTAAACATGGGATAACTATCCTGGTTGAATACCTCAATCCATCCGCATCGGGCACCTGGCCAGGGGAATTCTTTTGAAATTCCTCTTAGGGCAATTCCGGGAACGTCTCCGATAACCTCACTTAAGTGAACCGTTCCCGCATCATCATAAACAATATGGGCGTAAATCTCATCGCAAATCACAAACAACTTGTATCGGCGTGCAATGTCCACAATTTTTTCCAGGATTTCTCTGGGATATACAGCACCTGTGGGGTTGTCCGGATTAATGATCAGTATTCCTGAAATGGCATCGTTGTATTTGACCTTGTTTTCAATATCTGTAAGGTCAGGCATCCAGTTATTTTCAGGGTCCAATTCGTAGGTCAGATGACTGTATCCGGAATGGGCTGCTTCTGCAGACGAGTGGGTCGAATAAGCAGGGGAGGGACCTATGACTCGTGCTTCACGTTTTAAAAAACCGAAAATTTTTGCAACAGCATCTCCCAGGCCATTAAAAAAAACAATGTCATTCTTTGTAATCTGGCATCCACCTCTTAGATTGACATGATTCGCAAGAAATTTCTGCGTTTCTTCAACACCTCGAGTTGACACATATCCGTATGTTTTATCATCCGAGACAAGCTTGGTGATAATGTCTTTAATCCACAGGGGAACCATTTCGCCTTTGGCAATTGGATCTCCTATGTTCTCCCAAGTAATCTGAACACCTAATTGTTTGAGGTCTTCAGCAACGGCGACGATTTCCCTGATTTCATAGGAAAGTTGTCCCGAGCCTGCATGAACGATATCTCTTCTCATAAAATCACCATTATGCCATAAACGAAACAATAGAATTGATTAGAAAAAATAAAATAGGTCAATTTATCAGCACACACATGAATTGTAAAGGTGTGTTTGCCAAATGGTTAAAGAAATCAGACGATGATGGCCGACAAACGAATAAGGCAGAAACCCTTTTATGAATCGGGTTTCTGCCTTATGATGTTTTGTCTGATCATTCAAATAATGAAAAATTATCTGCTGACAAAAAAGAAAACTAATCCTGTTCGGATTTTATCTTTTCGATAATTTTTGCTGCAATATCTCCAGGAACTTCATCATAGTGGGATAGCTCCATGGTAAATGTACCACGAGCCCCTGTCATAGAGTTCAGGTCAGGGGCATAGGTCAAAATTTCTGACATGGGAACATTGGCATTGATCACCTGATATTTTCCCTCGCTGTCCATGCCGAGAACACGACCGCGCCTGGAGTTCAGGTCACCCATAATATCACCGGTGTAATCATCCGGAGCTATAACGGAAACCTTCATGACAGGCTCAAGCAGAACGGGACTCGCCTGTTCAGATGCCTTTTTAAATGCAAGGGCACCGGCGATCTTAAAGGCCATTTCAGAGGAATCCACTGCATGGTAGGACCCATCATCCACGGTGACTCTAAAGTCCACACAGGGGAAGCCTGCAAGGCATCCTTTGACCGATGACTCCACAACACCCTTTTCAACAGCTGGAATATAGGTTTTGGGGATGGATCCCCCAACAATGGCGTCCACAAATTCAAAACCACCGCCACGGGGCAGGGGTTCCATCTGGATCCAGCAATCACCGAACTGACCGTGTCCACCGGATTGTTTCTTATGGCGTCCCTGGACTCGGACCTTCTTTTTAATGGTTTCACGGTAAGGTACCTTGGGTGTTTTTAATGTCATCTCAACATTGAATTTACGTTTAATCTTTTCAATGGTTGCTTCTATATGGATCATTCCAACACCGGAAAGAAGGATTTCTTTTGTTTCGGCATTACGTAAGAGGGCAATTGCACTGTCTTCTTCCTGGAGACGTGTGAGTGATGAATAGATCTTGTCTTCATCTCCCTGCTTGGTTGCTTCCACAGCAAATGAAATTACAGGAGCAATGGGTTTGGGTTTTTCAAATTCAAGTTTGTTGTTATCGGCACACAAGGAATCCCCTGTGAAGGTTTCTTTGAGTTTGGCAAAAGCAACAATGGCTCCCGGCCCTGCCTTATCAATGGTTTTTTGTTCTTTGCCCTGGAGAATTAAAAGCTGGGTAAAACGTTCTTTGGCTTCCTTGTTGACATTGTAAAGGTTGCCATCCTTGGTCAGTGTCCCCGATACGATTTTGAATACGGATAAACGTCCGGCATAGGGATCTACGATGGTTTTGAATACAAAACCCGAAAGAGGTGCGTTCGCATCGATTGCGACCTCAACCATATTCCCTGAAGAATCCTTGGCGGTAAAGGGTTTGCGTTCAAGGGGGCTGGGCATGCATTTAACAATAAAATCAGCCAGGATATCCACCCCGATGTTCTGGGTGGCAGACCCCATAAGAACAGGCATGAACTGGCGTTGTTTTGTTCCGGTCTGGAGAGCTGCAACCAGTTCGCCCTCTTCAATGGTTTCACCTTCAAGATATCGTTCAAGAAGTGTATCATCAGCTTCAGCAATATTTTCGATAAGTTCGGCTCGTTCCGATTCAACATCATCAGCCATATCCGCCGGAATACTTGTTATTGTTGCTTTGCCATCGTGATAAATATAGGCCTTGTTGGTGATGAGATCCACAATACCTTTGAAATCTGATTTTTCTCCGATGGGCAACTGCAGGAGGATGGGCTTGGGTTCCAGATGATCCACTGCGGATTTGAAGGCCTTAGCATAATCAGACCGTTCCTGGTCAAGTTTATTGATAAAGGCGATACATGGAAGACCGCTTTCCTTTGCAAACTGGACGGCATGTTCAGTCCTGACTTCCACACCACTGGCTGATTCAATAATGACAACTGCACTGTCTGCAGCAGGAAGGCATGTCTTTGCTTCTGAAAAAAAGTTCTGATCACCCGGCGTATCAATCAGGCTGATAATATTCTTTTTCCAAGCATACTGATAAAAGCTGCTGTTGATTGAAGTGGTTCTTTTTCGCTCTTCTTCATCAAAGTCCATGACAGTATTGCCATCTTCCACACGTCCCAGCCTGTTTATTTCACCCGAATTAAAAATCAGGGCTTCGGCCAGTGACGTTTTGCCTGCCCCTCCATGGGCAACCAGAGCGACGTTTCTAATTTTTTCAGATTCCAGATTCATTCACAACCTCCTGTCGGTATTTATTATTTATGCGTGTAGTGTCTCTTTCCATAAAATAATATTGATGGCTTGGCCATCGGGCATACTTTTTACGAGTTCGTCAATATTGACTGCATAATAACGCATGGTTAAAAATTAAATGGCATTCGAGCTTAAATGACTTATAACCACAGTTATTATTTGAAGACCATTAGAAGACCATTAATATATACCAACTACCTTAGTATTTCAAAGAGATAATAAATTCCTTATTCCCTTTGGGGCCAAGTATCGGGGAAGGAATCACCGCCTCTTTTTCAAGCCCCAATCCGGAAAAAAAATCAGACAGGTCTTGAATGACGTGATCATGGAGCAGGGGGTCCCTGACAACACCGCCTTTTCCAACGTTTCCTTTTCCAACTTCGAATTGCGGCTTGATCAGAGCAAGGATTCTGGCCTTTTCCTTTAAAAATTTAAGGATAGAGGGCACAACAATTTTCAGGGATATAAACGAGGTGTCAATTGTTGTCAGATCGATCGGTTCAACAATAATATCTTCCGGCATATGCCGGATATTTGTCCGTTCAATGGCAACCACCCGAGGGTCCTGCCTTAATTTCCAGGCCAATTGGCCATAACCCACATCCACGGCATACACTTTAGCCGCACCAAATTGAAGCAGGCAGTCTGTAAATCCACCGGTGGAGGCCCCGACATCAAGACATACATCATTATGTATATCAATTTCAAGAATTTTCAATGCATTTTCAAGTTTAAGCGCACCGCGGCTCACATAGGGCAGGTCAGACGTCCGTAAATCAATGTGAGCATGTTCAAATACTTTGACTCCGGGTTTGTCGATCATCTCATCATTGACAAAAACCTTTCCGGCCATAATCAAAGCCTGTGCCCGTTGTCTGCTTTCACATAATCCTTTTTCAAAGACAAGCAGGTCCAGACGTTTTTTAAGCACTTTATTCATTATGGCTCAAAAGACTCCTGGCAGAACGAACAATATCAGCAACGCCGATGTTGTATTTTTCCCGTAACTCTTTTTGGGTACCATGTTCCACAAAGGTATCGTCAATTCCAAGTCGAATTATATTAATGGGGTTTATATGATTGTCACAGAGACATTCGAGGACAGCACTTCCAAATCCGCCGTTTTTCATATGGTCCTCAATGGTGATGACGGCTTTTACTTTCTTGACATATGAAAGAATGAGCTCCGAATCCAAGGGTTTCACAAATCGAGCATTAATCACGGCTGCGGATATGTTATCTTTGAGCAGTTCGTTGCGGGCTATCATGGCATCGTTCACTGTCCGTCCTATTCCAAGAATGAGCAGGTCCTCACCGTCAGCAAGTACTTCTCCTTTCCCGATGGGCAGGGGCTCAATGATTTGGTCAAGAGCAACGCCTTCTCCTTTGCCTCTGGGGTATCTTAAAGCAATTGGTCCTGGGTGATCAATGGCGGTTTTAAGCATGCGCCTCAATTCATTTTCATCTTTGGGGGACATGACCACCATACCGGGAATATTTTTGAAATATGAAAAATCAAAGAGACCATGATGCGTCGGACCGTCTTCTCCAACAATACCACCACGATCAATGGCAAAAACAACAGGAAGCTTTTCAATGCACACATCATGAATGATCTGGTCATAGGCCCGTTGAAGAAAGGTTGAATAGATGGCGATAACCGGTTTAAGACCTTCACTGGCCATGCCTGCAGCAAATGTGACACCATGTTGTTCGGCAATTCCCACGTCAAAGAAACGGTCCGGATACTCTTTTGAAAATTCGGCAAGCCCTGTTCCTTCGGGCATGGCTGCAGTGACAGCGACAATTTTTTTGTTGACCCGTGCCAGTTCGGTCATCGTCTTTCCAAAAACCTGGGTATAGCTAAGCTGACTTTTACTTTGAGATTTGGCATCACCTGTATCGATCACAAAGGCACCCACACCATGGAAATAGGTGGGGTTGGACTCTGCGGGCAGGTAGCCTTTGCCCTTGGTTGTTGTCACATGGAGAACAATGGGTTTGGTTATCCCTTTGATGTTTTCAAGAATATTAATCAGATGATCAAGATTATGGCCGTCAATGGGGCCCATGTATTCATAATCAAACGCTTCAAAGAGCATACCGGGTGTGACAAAGGTTTTAAATGATTCTTCGGATTTTTTTGCAAATTTATAAATATCATCACCGATCATGGGCAGAGATTTGAAAAACTTTTTGAACTCGTCTCTTAGATCATGGAGGTATTTGGCGGAAAAGGTTCTGCTCAAAAAAGAGGAGAGGGCACCCACATTTTTCGAGATTGACATCTCGTTATCATTTAATATGACCAATTGATTTTTTCGTTTGTTCCCAGCCTGGTTTAACCCTTCGTAAGCAAGGCCGCCGGTCATGCTGCCATCACCGATCACACAAATGGTTTTCCCTTTTTCCCCTTTGATTTCACGGGCACAGGCAATGCCGTACCCAGCGGAGATGGATGTACTGCTATGTCCGGTTGTAAAGGCGTCATAGGGACTTTCACAGATTTTTGGAAAACCTGATAAGCCGCCGAGTTGACGCAAAGTATGGAATTTCTTACGCCGTCCTGTCAGGAGTTTGTGGGCATAAGACTGGTGCCCAACATCCCAGATGATTTTATCATGGGGAACATCGAAAACATAATGAAGGGCAATGGTCAGATCCACAACGCCCATACTGGATGCCAGGTGACCGCCATTTTTTGAAACTGTATCTACGATGGTGTCTCGAATCTCTTTGGCAAGCTCCGGAAGGTCTCCCCGGGCAAGTTTTTTTAGATCAATGGGACTGTCAATGTGCTCAAGGTACTTCAAAATAGGATTACTCCTTCAAGGCCCACAAAGGCCATTAACGATTTCGTTCGATAATATATAAGGCTATGGATCTTAAGGGATCGGCTTTAGCATCAAATGGTTCAAGTTCACGTAATGATTTATCCACCAGCTCCCGTGCAAAAGCCCTTGCAGGTTCAAGGCCCAGAAGGGAAGGGTAGGTTGCTTTGTTTAATTTATCATCAGTTCCTGTTGCCTTTCCCATCAGGGCGGAATTCCCTGTCACATTCAGAATATCATCTGCAACCTGAAAAGCAAGGCCGATGTGGGCAGCATAGTTTTCAAGAGACTGAATCTGGTGGCTGTTTGCTCCTGCCAGCATGGCACCGCAACGTATAGATACGGTGATCATGGCACCTGTTTTTAAACGATGAAGCTGTTCTAACTCGTCCAACGATAGATTTTTACCTTGGGATTCCATATCCAACATCTGGCCCTCAATCATTCCTTGTTGTCCGGCAGCATGGGAGATCAGGGAGATTAATGTCAGATTCAATGCAGGATCACTCGAATCCCAATGACTTGGAGACGATAGGAAATACAATGCAAGGGTCAATAAACCATCACCGGCCAATATGGCGCTTGCTTCATCAAAGGCTTTATGGCATGTGGGCATTCCACGGCGCAGGTTATCATCGTCCATGGCAGGGAGATCATCGTGAATCAGGGAGTAGGTGTGTATCATCTCCAGGGCACATGCCGTGGTCATGCATTGGGATGGTGAACCTCCAACAGCTTCTGCCGCAGCAAAACACAATATGGGCCTCAGTCGTTTGCCACCGGATAAGAGAGAATAGCGCATGGCTGACAAAAGACGGCCCGATCCGGATGACGGGATATTCAGAAGGGCGTCGAGTTTTTTTTCAAACAGATCCCGCCGGGACTCAAGGTATGATTTTAATTCAAACATAGTGGTTTTATCGTTTCATGGTATCAGGGTTCAATCTCCTGGAAAGGAACTTCCGAGATATTGCCGTCAGTTTCTTTGACAAGCATCACGATTTTCTTTTCAGTTTCATCAAGAATCTGGGAACATAACTTGGACAGTTTCATCCCTTCTTCAAACTTCTTGATGGATTCCTCCAGAGGAAGATCCCCTGATTCAAGTTCTGATACGATTTTTTCGAGCAGTTCCAAGGATTGCTCAAAATTTTTCTTTGCCATTGTCCGGTATTCCTTTCACGCTGCAGATCAGCCTGCCTTTGGATAAAATAACTTCGAGTTCCTGGCCCAACGATACACGATCTGAAGCCCTAAGAATTTCTTCATTTGGGATGGTCCGTGTGATGCTGTAACCACGATCCAAAATGGACAAGGGGTTCAGAGCCTGAAGTCGACCATGGTGCTCTCTTAAGTCCATGGTCTTTCGATTCATGATATATCGGGTTGACGATAATAAACTGTCTTTCCAAAGACCCAGGGTCTTTTTATGGGTACTGATTCTATTCTGTGGGCTGACCATCAGTAATTTTTCTTTTTTCCAGGCCATGGAGGATCGTTGGTGGGACATTTTATTTCCAATGACCCGAATAAGCCGTTGGGTCAGATCATCATTTAAAAGCCGCAAATCAATCACTTTTCGTTTGGGGTCCACCATGGCTTTACAGATACGTTCCAGTATGTTTTTTTTGTGGGTCATCTGATTGTTCATGCCGTTTTTAAGCATGAGGGACAGGCCGTTTATCCGCTGAACAAGGTCCTGTTTTAACGGAACCACCTGCTCTGCTGCCGCTGAAGGGGTAGGGGCTCTGAAATCAGCCACAAAATCACATATGGTAAAGTCGGTTTCATGGCCCACGGCTGAAACAACGGGGATTTCTGAAGAAAAAACAGCCCGGGCCAGACGTTCTGTATTAAATGGCGCAAGATCTTCCAGTGAACCTCCACCACGGGCAATAATAATAAGGTCCGAATTTTTTCTTTGATTGACGATTAAAAGGGCAGCTTCAATTTCATTCGCGGCATGTTCACCCTGGACTTTCACGGGAACGATTTCAAGGATGACGTTGGGAAATCGTCTGCCAAGAACATGGATGATATCATGAATCACAGCACCGGAAGGGGACGTGATTACACTGATTCGGTTAGGAAAAAAAGGTAGACTTTTTTTATGGCGTTGGTCAAAAAGACCTTCCTGTGCCAGTCGTGCTTTGAGTTGTTCGAAGGCAAGCTGGAGGGCTCCAGCACCTTTGGGTTCCAAATGCTCAAAAATTAATTGATAGGTTCCACGGGGTTCATACACACTCAATCGGGCCAGGCCCGTGATCTGCAAACCGTTTTCAAGGGCAAATTTTAAGTGATAACCCAGGTTCTTAAAGATAACAGCAGATATCTGGGACTTTGAATCCTTTAATGTAAAATACATATGACCGGATGACGGCCTGCTCAAATTGGATATCTCGCCCTGAATCCAGACAAAGGGATATTTGTCCTCAAGATGGGTCTTGATTTCAGACGTCAGACCTGAAACGCTGTATATCATCGCCCGTGTTTTGTTTTCCTGCCAATGCAAATGACCCCGCCTTTCGTTATCATACATCCTATGAAACTTTATAATCTAGCACAGATGCATGCACCATTCAATATGTAAGAGAAAACATGTTGAAATAATCAATCAGATGGCGTCGTAAAAAATTCTGTGCCCAGAAAGATTGTTTTTTTGTGGGACCAAAGATGTGTTTGTTCTTTTCAAAACACAACATGCCTCGTAAAACCAAACCTTACAACCACAGCACTTCACCCCAAATACAACGTCCGATAATGTATATTATGTAAACTTTAGTTTACATAATATAAGCGTTGAAGCAGTCCATTCCGTTCTCGCAGTTCAAGTTATGTAAATTTTAGTTTGTATAATATAAGCGTTATAGCTGTTAATTGATTCCTCGCAGTTCAAGTAAGGGGCGTTGAGATGATATTTTTAAACCCATTGTCCACAAAGTCCACCGCGTCCACTCAAAACGTAGAATATGGCGGAGTTTAATGAATTTATAGCGTAAGATACCAAAAAATAAAGGACATGGCCCTTTTCCAACCGGCAGACCTTGATGGTGGGACAATACGGAAAGGTATAATTATGGGTGCGTTGGCTCCTTATCTCGATTTTATCAATATGTTTCTGATGCTTTTGCGGCTTTTGGGTTCATGATATAGGTTGTTTGCTTACGTTTTTATTGATTTGCCCTCTCCTTCTATTGAGCAAAAACATTCGTATTTTGTAGGGGCACGGCGCGCCGTGCCCATGTTTACACCGCTACACACTCATCCCATGCCGCAACCGATTTTAGGTAAGGTTTGAGTTTCATTAATGGATGGCCATCAGAGAGGCATCTTTCAAAAACAATATATAAAATTTTTTACGACGCCATCATCCCTGATCGTTATGTTGATCAATGAATTCTCTTAAGGCGGGTATTATATAAATGTCATCAAGGGGAAATTGTGACAATGTGTTTGCAAGGATTTCGTTTTTCTCGCGGGGTCTTTTATGTTTGTCCATGTAAAAATGAAACACGCCTTCAATTTTACATAAACCGCTGTTCACGGGGATTCCGGCGTTTCTGAAATTTTTTTCAGCAAAACGTATGCCCAGATTTTCGGCAAGGTCTTTGAGGTGGCGGTATATTTCGTCTTGTTTCATTTTATATTTCGTCGGTATTTCTTGAATTTATCAATTTATGTGTTATTTTATATGAAACCAATATGGATACTACAATAAAAACGTTCATAAATTTATTTCAATACAACCCAAACAACACAATATTTCGGAGGAATAATGATTAACACAAGTTCGGTCAGTCAATCAAGAACCCAGGCTCACGTCAATGCCTTTGTGCTGAATGTGTTTCACTGGATGACTATTGGTCTCGCTATTACAGGCCTTTTGGCTTATACCGTGGCCACGAATGATACCCTTTCAAGAATTATTCTGGGAAACAAAATACTCTTTTTTGGTATGATTATCGCTGAGTTGGGATTTGTTTTTTATTTAAGTGCCCGTATCAGTAAATTATCGGCTGGGACAGCCACGACACTTTTTCTTTTTTATGCAGCACTGAACGGGGCAACTCTGGCGCCGATTTTTTTGATTTACACCCATGCGTCCATTTTCTCCACCTTCTTTGTCTGTTCTGCAACGTTTGGAGCGTGCAGTGTTTATGGGATGATCACCAAGCGTGATCTTACATCCATGGGAAGTTTTATGGTCATGGGGCTTATCGGGGTCATCATTGCGTCTGTGGTTAACATCTTTTTACGAAGCAGTGCCATGGAAATGATTATTACTTATGTGGGTTTGATTGTATTTATTGGCCTGACAGCGTATGATACCCAGAAAATCAAGCACATGGCACTTTCCCAACCGGCGGACCTTGATGGTGGGACCATTCGGAAAGGTGCAATTATGGGGGCGCTTGCTCTTTATCTTGATTTTATCAATATGTTTCTGATGCTTTTGCGGCTTCTGGGTGACAGGGACTGATAAGTCTCTTTAATTCCGAGATATGTGAAAAACAAAAGGGTGAAAATGGTTATGGACCGTTTTCACCCTTTTTTATTCTTTACCGGATCTTCGGTTTATGAACCGAGTGTCTTTTTTACCATATCGGCAATCCGCCTGACATGGGTTTTTGTCTCTTCCACACTGGGGGCTTCCACCATGACGCGACACAGGGACTGGGTTCCGGAATAGCGCACGAGTACCCGTCCCCTGCCCTCCAGTTCTTTTTCAGATTCGGTTATAACCTGAACGATTTCAGGGACAGTCGAGATGTCGGGTTTGGATGTGACATCAATATTTTCAAGCATCTGGGGATACACTGTCATCACCTTGGCCAGGTTTTCAAGGGAGCGCCCGGTGCCTTTGAGGATGGCCAGAAGCATCAATGCGCTGATGATCCCGTCACCGGTTGTGTGGTGATTCAGGAAAATCATATGGCCCGAGTCTTCTCCTCCAACAACGGCACCTGCTTTGACCATGTCCATCATCACGTGACGGTCACCCACCTGGGACATGATATGATTGATTCCCTTTTCTTTGAGGCAGGAACCAAGGCCCATGTTGCTCATGACGGTTGTGACCACGGTGTTGTTTTTCAAATTCCCTTTTTCTTTTTCATGGACAGCGCAAATGGCGATGATCTGATCGCCGGTGACCACCCTGCCCTTTTGGTCCACAGCAATCAGTCTGTCTGCATCTCCGTCAAAGGCAAGTCCGATATCCGCATTGGTTTCTATGACTTTTTCAACCATGGTCTCGATGTGTTCTGATCCACAATTCAGATTGATGTTTTTCCCATCAGGATCCGTGAATAAGGTGGTGACATCCAGGCCCATTGTTTTGAACAAAGCCGGTGCAACCTGGCTGGAAGCCCCATTCGAACAATCTATCACCGCTTTAATTCCTGAAAAATCAACCCCGGGAACAAGGTCTTTGATAAATGCTGCGTAATCCGAAGCGGCATGGGGAAGCTGAAAAATCCGGCCGGTTTCCTGGATGGTTATGGCGTGTTTTTCTTGATCGTTTTCAAGAATTATTTTTTCGATGAGAGCTTCTGTTTCATTATCCAGCTTAAACCCATCTCCTTTGAAAATTTTGATCCCGTTATCTTGGAACGGGTTGTGGGATGCAGATATCACCACACCGGCTACCACATCGGGGAGGGTTCGTGCAAGATAGGCAATGCCCGGTGTGGGAATCACACCTGCCAGGTACACATCGACTCCCATGGAGCATGCTCCTGCGGCCAGGGCATGTTCAAACATATCTCCTGAAAGTCGGGTGTCTTTTCCGATGATGATTTTACCACGGTTATTTTTATTGAAAAACATGGCCAGGGCCCGGCCTGTTTTTAAAGCGATTTCAGCGGTCATGGGATGGGTGTTGGCCCTGGCCCTGATTCCGTCTGTTCCAAATAATATTCCCATGCCTTTTCCTTAGGTCTATGCGATTTGATAATTCTGTTTATGTGTTAAACATCCGGGATAATCTTAACCATCGTATCCTGAATATGATCCACAATGGCTTGAAGCCAGGTTGTACCCAATAACATTTGCCTTTGGTTCAGGCCTTTGATTTGATCAATGTAGTCCATTGCCTTGTCAGTTCTTTGTCTGTCAAATTCTGCAAGAAATTGGTCCCGTTCCATCTGGCATAAATCCGAATGGTTGATTTGTTCAAATCCTATGTTGACGGAAGCCCATGCTTGGACAAACTCTTTTTGTTTGAGCAAGGTGGGAGACTGTCCTGAACCTTTTTCTAAAAGACGGATCGAGGATTTCGATACGTTTTCAAAAAGGCTTTTCAGCCGTTTGATTCTCTCATCAATAGCCAGGGCAAGGGTTATCTTCAATCCATGAACAAGTTCTTCAGGAAAATTTTCACTGAAGCATCGGGTTCTCACATGGGAATACCAGTTCTTCAAGGCAATCAGGTTTGCAATATAGGTCATGTTGTGTTTCACGATACGCCCCACACCCTGGTAGACTCCGGGCGTGTGCTTTACGTTTCCGGCACTCAGGGGCCCCCCGCCAAACAAAAGTCGGCTTTCTTGAAGTTCATCTTTTCGCTGGAGGGTTCCTGCGGCGATCACTGTTCCGAAATTCAGATTCAAGGGGCCAACCATTCCTCCCTGGCCACCCAGAAAGATGGGGTCGGCATTGAGCATGACACCCCGTGGCACATCGCCCATGAGGGACGGTGTGGCCTTGTCCTGGTTGGGGGTAAAATTAAAATGGATGTATGAGCTGCCCACTTCACTGTGGTTTTTCCGGCTTGTTCCCCCTGCCATGAGGCAGTCGCAAAAATTGATCAGACTGCCCAGGGTGACAAAGGGAAACAGGATCGTTTGTTTGATTCCCACACAATGGGCAATACTGGCTTCTTCTTCAAGAATGCATCCTGTCCGAACATGGGAACCGTATCCGACCCGTGATTTGGAGAGGAAAACAGAGCCCTGAACATATCCACCCGCCACGGTCACTTCAGGTGCCAGCCAGCAGTTGTCAATGGTTGCGGGGCCTTCACGGCCAATGGTGCAGCCCTTTGATATAAACGTATTTTCACCAAAAATTCTGCACCCGCTGTGTATGGTCACGCCTTGTCCGGATATTCGGTCAAGGTTAACCTCATCGCCAATTTCCACGCTTTGAGGAACAGGAATTAGAACACCTTTTTCACAAAGATGTCTTATCTTGTTTTCTTGTGTCATCATCGTTTCCAATCAATAGAATGGCCTATTCACCAAATTTATAAATGGATGCCGCCCAGGTCAGGCCCGCACCCAAGGCAACAAACATCAGTGTGCTTTTTTGGGTGTCGATCATGTTTTTTTCGATGACTTCATCCAGGGCAAGGGGAATAGTGGCCGCAGTGGTATTCCCATATTTCTGGATATTGTTGTAGATCCGTTCATTGGGAATGTTCATGGTTTTCTGATAGGCCTCGTTGATTCTAAGATTGGCCTGGTGGGGGATAAACAGATCGATATCATCAAGGGTCATTCCGGCTTTTTCAAGAACCTCATGGGTTACTTCAGGAAGACGCCTCAATGCCAGTTTGAATATTTTTGATCCATTCATGGTGGGATAAAGACGGGCCACGTCCTCGTTATCTAAAAGACCCCGTTCCGGAAGTCGCGATGCGGGAAGTTCCAACATGAGACTTTCTGCAAATTCACCGGCTGTATGGAGAACCGAGGCAATAATTCCTGTGTTCTTGTCGGTTTCTATGCCTTCAAAACAAACGGCTGCTGCGCCGTCTCCAAAGATCACCGCCACATCACGTCCACGGGTTGTTTTGTCCAGTCCGGTGCTGTGGACTTCTGAGCCGACAAATAGAATTTTATTGGCAAGACCGCTTCGGATATAGGCATCGGCAATGGACTGGCCATAGAGGAAACCTGTACACTGCTGACGGATATCAAGGGTGGGGGTTGATGAAAGACCCAGCTTGTGCTGTAAAAGGCAACCTGGTCCTGGAAAGAAAATATCGGGGCTTAAGGTTGCAAAAATGATCAGATCCAGATCTTCGGCAGTCCATCCGGCTCGTTCAAGGGCAATTTTTGACGCTTCCAACCCAAGGTCCGAGGCCCCCACAATCTCACCCTCCGGAATCCAGTATCGTTGTTCAATACCGGTTCGTTCTCTGATCCAGGCGTCGGTGGTGTCCATCATTTTAGTAAGATCCTCATTGGTGACTAACCGTGATGGGATAAAGCGGCCTGTGCTTTTTATGACAGTTCTTTTCATGTATTTGATTTCCTTTTTGTATGATATGAACTTTGGAATTTTATAGATTAACGTATGTGATCATAAAGAATATATTAGCGAGAAAAGATTTGTCAACGATATTTCATGGTTCAAGAAGATGTAAGCCCAGTTGGCAACAATCAGCTGGTCCATTATTCACCAGGGTTAAAACCATGCAAACGATCCCTTTGCCATTAAAGTCTTTACACATGGATAAGATCCCTGTATTTTTTAGTATAACTATCGTCATCCTTGGATTGATAATAAGGCTCTGTTTTTTCATTTTTCATTTTCCCGGTGATCATTTATGTTATTACACGTTGTTCTTTTAAGTCTTGGTCTTTTGCTGCTTTTTTTCGGCTCAGAATGGCTTGTGTCAGGATCGGCATCCATTGCTGTGGCCTACGCCATTAAACCCATCATAATCGGGCTGACCATTGTTGCTTTCGGAACGTCCTCCCCAGAATTCCTTGTCAGCCTTTTTGCATCACAGACCGGTGAAAATGGTATTTCCATCGGAAATATTCTTGGGAGCAACGTCATCAACATAGCCCTTGTACTGGGTGCCAGCATACTTGTCAAACCCATAGCCATTAATAAAGGTAATGTAAACCGTGAAGTTTTATTCATGCTTGGGGCTTCAATGGCTTTCTGGCTTGTCTGCATGGATGGTGTAATAGGATTTGCTGACGGTGTCATGCTTTTGTCCATGCTGGCTTTATTTTTGATTTACGGCATTTCAAATGCTAAAGAGGATGTTTCTTTTGAAGATATCATAGAAAAACCAAAGGACAGCCTCGGTAAAAGTAGTCTGATGATCATCATTTCAATTGTTTTTCTCTGTGCAGGTGCCCATCTTGTTGTGGATCATTCCGTTTCCATTGCAGAGTTTTTCAATGTGAGCAAAACCTTTATCGGAATATCCATTGTTGCCCTGGGGACGTCCCTTCCTGAACTTGTCACCTCAATTATGGCTGCAAAAAAAGAAGAAAGCGACATTGCCCTTGGAAATGTCGTGGGCAGCAACATGTTTAACATCTGCATGGTCATGGGGATGGTCGGTATCATCAACCCCATGATCGTGGAAACAGACCTGAATGGATTTGAATTTCCCTTTATGATCTTTGTGTCTCTGATTCTGACTGTATTTTTGTTTCGTGGGAAAACACTGGGACGAAGACATGGTGTTTTTTTAATCGGATGTTTTGTGGTCTATATCCTGGGATCGTATTATTCGGTGAGTTGATATACGGCTAAACCCCCATAATAATGCGGGGAAACCCCGCATTATTATAATGTTATTCCCATGGGGAATTATTTCACAGGTCGTTTTTCAAGCTTAATTTGAATGTCCGATTTGTCCACAAGGGAATCCACATACTGTTTCATCTCTATGTTGCTTTTTTGTTCAAGCAGCCTGAATTTTAGTGAATCCTTAATTTCAGGGAAGGCTGTGACTTCAGCTGGTTTCTTTTCCGTGACCTTGATCAGGTGAAATCCCACAACAGATTTGACCACATCACTGACCTGTCCTTTATCCAGAGCAAAGGCGGCATCGATAAAGGATTTGGGCAAAGGACTGTTCCGGGTGATTTCTCCTTTTAGATCTCCTCCTGATGGGGCGCTGGACGTATCTTCCGAGTATTTTTTTGCGATATCTGCAAAGGTGCCCTCTCCTTTTTTAAGCTTATCCTGGATGTCCACAATTTTTTTCATGGCTGCATCAACGTCAGCTTTATCGGCACCGGGATTACTTTTGATCAGAATATGGCTGACCTGGATTCTCTCTGGTTTGTTGAAGGTTTCAGGACGTTCATCATAAAAGGCTTTGACCTCTTCATCACTGACGTTAAGATTCAGTGTTTTAGAACGTTTTTTGAGAAATCGTTCCACCATCAGAAGCTTTTGTATTTCATCTTTCATGGTTTCTTCAGTTATGTTCATACGCTTCATTTCCTGCTTGACCACCTCATCCGTCAATGACAGTTTTTCAATATATTCATTGAAGCCGTTGTCAACCTCACTTTTTTCAACAACAATGCCGTCTTTGATGCTTTCTTGATAAATCAGGGTTTTTACGATCATGTCTTCGAGTATTTCAAGCTGGAGCTTCTGATATTGAGGCAGGGCCTGCACTGTCCTGTTGATTTCCGTAATGGTAATTTTGTCTCCATTCACAATGGCTGCAATATCTTCTTCTGCATGTGCGGATGAAAGACAGCAAAACAATACAAGAATACTAAGGCCAAGGGATAAAATCGTTTTTTGCATTCACTATCTCCTGTTTTAAAAAAGCCACATAAGGTTTGATGGAGTTTTCAAATCGATGATCTTTCGGTAAAATCATGGGGATCACCACGTTAGTCCATTTGCATGGTATCTTAAAACCTATATCACGGCCCTCTGTTCTTTGCAAATATCATTATTACAAATAGATTTCCGGCCGTCATGAATGGGGACAATGTTTACATAAAGCATTTCATAAAATTATGTCATAAAAATCAAAATAAAATATATGTTTTTTATCATTGATAAATATCTGTTTTGATATTTCTTTCAAGGATTATGGCGGGTATGCCGAAATGAATGTCATGTGCCCGGATGGTAGGAGTTATTCGCATATTGTTTTCAAATCATCGGTTATACAGTATATTTATGTTTGTTTTTTAAACGAGTGGGAAAGTGATAAACCCAAGAATTCTTTTTCTTATAGGCTATATCATTATAAATTGTTTACCATAAAAAAGAATTCTGGGGCTTGGAAAACACATGTCCGGAAAGATAGAAAAACTATTGATTGTTTGCCTGACATGGAGTAAGTCTCACCTTTTTTTAAATCCCAATCAGGAGAAAAGGCTCTGGAGCCTTAAAAATATTAGATTTATAACGTATTAGGATCAAAGGTAAAAAACCTATGTCAAAAAGTCTATACATCACCACGACAAAAAGCAGAAGTGGTAAGTCTTCCATCGTCCTTGGAATCATGCAGCTTTTATTGAGAGACCTCCATAAAGTTGGTTTTTTTCGTCCGGTTATCAATCCGACGGTACCCGGTCAAAAAGATCATGATATCGATTTAGTACTGTCCCATTTTTATCTTGGGCTGAACTATGAAGATACGTATGCGTACACTCTTGAAGAAGCAAAAATTCTGATCCAGGCTGGAAAGCAATCCGAACTTCTTGAAAACATTCTTATAAAATTCAAGCAGCTTGAAGAAAAATGCGATTTTGTTTTATGCGAAGGGACTGATTTTATCGCTGGAAATGAAGCGTTCACCTTTGAAATAAACACCGATATTGCAGCGTATTTGAACACGCCGACTCTGATTATCACCAACGCCCGGAAAACAACCCCGGAAGAAGTTGTGGCTCTAACTGAACTTGCCATTGAAGGGTTGACTGAAAAAGGGGTGGATATTATCGGGACCATTGTCAATCGGGTGGATGAAGAGCAGAGGGATAATATTTTAAAGGCTCTCAAGGAGAACACATCCCTTCCGGATGGTCTGTTTTATGTTATTCCGGAAGATGATAACTTGGTCAAACCCACGATTTCAGATCTCCAGAAATTTCTCGGTGCGGAAATTCTTTATGGTAAGCAAGCCACCAATAAAAAAATTGACGGCTATGTGATCGCGGCCATGCAGATTTCAAATTTTCTGAACTATGTTAAAAAAGACTGCTTGGTGGTGACATCAGGAGACCGTGAAGACATTATATTAAGTACGATGGCCACAAAATTGTCGTCATCGTATCCGGATATTTCGGGTATTCTCCTGACCGGTGGAATATCTCCATCAATCAATATTCAGCGTCTGGTTCAGGGATGGGAAGGCATTCCCGTGCCCATTCTCATGGTCAAGGAATCAACCTACCCCACCATCAAGGCATTGAGCCATCTCCACGGGCGAATCAACCCGGATAACCCAGCCAAAATTGCTTCGGCCCTGGGAACGTTTGAGGCCAATGTTAAAACGTCTGAGCTGAGAGACAAACTGATCAAGCGGAAATCAAATAAAGTCACCCCCCAGATGTTTGAATACAACCTTATCCAAAAGGCTCGGAAAAACAAACAGCACATCGTTCTTCCGGAAGGTGTGGGTGAACGTATATTAAATGCCGCTGATATTCTTCTCAGACGAAATGTCTGTGAACTGACCCTTCTGGGAAAAGAGAATGAAATAAGAACCAAGATTTCTCAACTTGGCCTTGACCTAACGGGCGCCCACATTGTTCAGCCTGACAAAAGTCCTCTGTTTCCGGAATACGTCGAGATTTTCTATAACATGAGAAAGAAAAAAGGGATGACCGAAGACCTTGCCAAGGATGCCATGGCTGATGTGACTTATTTTGGTACCATGATGGTTCATAAAGGTCATGCAGACGGCATGGTTTCAGGGTCCATCAACACCACGGCACATACCATAAGGCCCGCGTTCCAGATCATCAAAACCTTGCCCGGATCGTCCATTGTTTCATCGGTTTTTTTGATGTGCTTGAAAGACAGGGTTCTTGTCTTTGGAGATTGCGCGGTGAATCCCAATCCCACAGCGGAAGAACTATCCGAAATTGCCCTTGTTTCAGCGGAAACAGCAAAAATTTTCGGGGTAGAGCCACGGGTGGCCCTTCTTTCCTATTCCACCGGTTCATCCGGCAAGGGTGCGGAAGTTGAAAAAGTCATCGAAGCGGCGCGCATTGTTAAAGAAAAGAATCCGGATCTTCTCATTGAAGGCCCCATTCAATACGATGCGGCCATTGATCCCATTGTTGCACAGACAAAGCTGCCGGACAGTGAAGTTGCCGGACGAGCCACCGTGTTTATTTTTCCTGATCTGAATACGGGGAACAATACTTATAAGGCAGTCCAAAGAGCGTCAAGCAACATCCTGGCCATTGGCCCCATACTCCAGGGTTTGAATAAACCAGTCAATGATTTAAGCCGGGGCTGTACAGTTCCGGATATTGTAAATACGGTCGCAATCACTGCGATTCAGGCACAAGCAGGGAAAGGAATAGTTTATTAATGAAAGTATTAGTCATCAATGCGGGCAGTTCATCATTGAAATATCAGCTGCTCAATATGGAAAATGAAGCTGTCATGGCGTCAGGAATTGTCGAGCGAATCGGAGACAAACTCGGGGTTCTGACCCATAAAAAAATGAATGGCACAGGTGAAGAAAAAACAGTGATCGAGCAAGCCATTCCTGACCATAAGGTGGGGATGCATCTTGTAATCGACCTGATCACGCACAAAGAAAAAGGCGTGATCTCGGATAAATCCGAAATCAATGCCATTGGACACCGGGTAGTCCAGGGAGGAGAATCCTTCAATACCTCCATTCTGATCGATGCGTCGGTTAAAAAGGCTATTAAGGACAACAATCCCTTGGCACCTCTTCACAACCCGGCAAACCTCATGGGCATCGACGTGGCTGAAGAACTGTTTCCGGGAACCCCCAATGTGGCTGTTTTTGATACGGAATTCCACCAGACCATGCCGGCCAAGGCCTTTTTGTATGCCCTGCCCTACGAATACTATACAGACCTTCGTATTCGTCGCTATGGTTTCCACGGGACATCCCATAAATATGTTGCAAAAAGAGCCGCAAATCTTCTGGGTAAAAACCCCGAAGACGTCAATATCATTACCGTCCATCTTGGAAATGGCTGCTCCATGGCTGCGGTAAAAAAAGGCAAGTGTGTGGATACATCCATGGGGATGACTCCCCTTGCTGGTGTTATGATGGGAACCCGATCCGGTGATTTTGATCCGGCAATCATTTCCTATCTTGTGGAACACAAAGGCGTTAAAGTTGAAGACTTGGACGACGTTTTTAACAAGAAGAGCGGACTCAAAGGTATCTGCGGTATGAATGATATGCGTGATATCCATTCAAAGGCTGAACAGGGCGATGAGATGGCCAAGCTGGCTGTTGACATGTTTGTCTATCGTGTCAAGAAATATATCGGCTCCTATGCGGCGGTCCTTGGCACCCTGGATATGGTTGTATTTACAGCGGGTATCGGTGAAAATGACGATATTGTCAGAAAAGGTGTCTGTGAAGATATGACATCCCTGGGTATTGATATTGATACGGAGAAAAACAAGGGACGTTTTTCAAAACCCCAGCCGATCCATAAAGAGGGTAGTAAGGTTCAGGTCTGGATCGTCCCCACCAACGAAGAACTTCAGATTGCACAGGATACGGTAAACACCCTGAAATAAGCGAATCGTTCCTTTGATATTAAAAACAAAAAAGCCCGGCTTGGATAACGCCGGGCTTTTTGTTTTTTAAACATATATTCTGTTTTGTATTCAAAGGTCAGGCCCCTATTGTCGCGGCCTTGTTACGTTTGAATCAGGCGTTAGCCTTCCAGTGTCCATGGAGATTGCAATATTCTCTTGCCGTGATTTTGGACCCTTTGACCTTGAAGAAGGCTTCAGGCGCAGCTCCGGGTTTGAGCCAGGCACGGCAGATTCTTCCATCGACAATCACTTCGATCCATTGGATGTAATGCTCTTCGGTCATGGGATGTGCAACTTTACCCACGGTAACCTTCACGCCATCATTGCTGATTTCGATGACAGGAACATGTTTTTCAACTGCCGCATCCTGGGTGTTTTCAGCTAAAAATGTCATATTCTGACCGCAGCAGACCAGGGTTCCCTCTCCATTGTTGACCACTTCGATAATATGTCCGCAAAGATCACATCTGTAGACATCCAGTCGTTTTGCCATTGGGTTTCCTCCTATGCATGTTAATGTCGTTGATCAGATTAAAAGACTTTCTGCCTGATCGAAAAAATAAAAAACGAAAACTGCTTTTCCGTTGGTTAAAGGATAAGGCAAACTGCTTTTTTTGAAAACGAGAACGGATGATAGCCTTTTTTTAAAAAAGGAGTGTAAGAAGTTAATTATATAATACAGTTTCATCTGAATTTCAAGCCATGAAAAGAAATCAGCACACACAGGATGACGTTTGAAATCCTAAAATATCACGATGGATTATACGGTGCGATGTATGATTGATTAGAAATTATAAAAGGTATTGTGCCGGCTGTATCCCAAACTGGCCGGGATGGAAGCTCCCTACAATATTCCGGATGTAGGCCATGGTTTTGGAATCTCGTTCCTCAAGGCTGACCATGGGGCCTTTTTTATAACCTGTTTCTTTGTCGGTTTCCAGCACAACAACATCAGGCCTGTTGCCCATGGAGCTCTTACCTTTTCCTGAAACAAGACCCAGTTCACCGGTATCAAGCTGTAACAAGGTGCCCACCGGATATATCCCGATCATGTTGATAAAGGCTTTGAGAAGCAAGGGATCAAAATCGGTTCCGGACCCTTCGAGCATTTTGCCCAGAGCCTCATCCGGGCTGAAGGCGACGGGGCGGTAAGCCCGCGGTGATGTGATGGCATCAAATACATCAGCAATGGCGAGAATTCGTCCAAAAAGACTGACCGGCTTTTTCTGGTTAAGGCGTGGGTAGCCCGTTAAGTTGAATTTGATATGATGTTCAAAGGGAGATCTTAAAATTCTGGATTTCAGCTCCCGGGGTGCATTTAATTTAAGTATTTTTGTCACACTATATAAGGAATGTTTTTCAATGATCCGTGATTCCTCCCGTGTGAGTTTGCCGGGCTTACGGATGATTTCAGAGGGGATATCCACCTTACCAAGGTCATGGAAAAGTCCGCAGATTCCAAGGATTTCAACGGATTGCCGTGACAATCCGATGTTCAGGCCAAAACACATGGCCAGAATGGATACATTGACTGAATGGCAATAGGTGTAATCATCATAATCACGGATGGTGCTCATACCCATAAGAATCGACTCATCTTCAATGATCAGATCCACCATTTTCTGAATCATTCTCTGGGTCTTGCGAATTCCCGCGTAATTAGGACCGGATACTTTTTCAGCGACCCCTTTGATGGAGGCCATGGCACTGGCATACGTTTTCTGACCTTTTTCCGGCCTTGAGTTCACTTTTTGTGGTGGGGCACTTTGTTCCCGGAACAAATCCAAGGTCTGTTTTTCCGGTAGGAGGTCAACGTCAATCCATGTGATACCTTCGCTCAACAATCGTTTTTTTATCCATACAACGGGATGGGCCGCCTTGATTGAATGATACAGAAAAAAGGCAATTTTATGGATAACAGCCGACGTCATGGGCTCATTCGGTGAAAGAATCCTTATTTCAGCAATGGACCGATCACTAAAAAACTGACAGGCTTTATTAAAAAGAGTTTCTGTTTCCCTTCTGTATATCAGTTTTTCATCCTGAAAATAGAATCGGTTATCGTTAATTTTTATGGACAAAAACGTTTCACGCTTAAAAAAACGACTCAACAGAACAATGAGGGTGTCTGAAACCGTTACAACTGTCTTGTTTGTTTCACCGTGAAGTTTTACAGCCATCAGAAGTTTATACAAGTTCCCAATGATCTGTTCACCTTCAACTGCATATTGTCCCATACTCGAATTTACCTTAGTCCTGTATTATTCGATATACATTTTATAGGCTTTGCTCACAACGGGGAGCATGCTCTTAGAAGCCTTTTTCAACAGTTTCATTGCTTCAGCACTTTCAAGTACGGAAAGGGCCAATAGGGCCCCTGCACGGTGCTCAAATGTTTTGTAACCGGATAAGCCCATCCATGATCCTTTGAACAGCTGTTTTTTTAAAAATGGGATTGAACGATCTGACCCGCATTTCCCAAGGACTTTGTAGCAGCTTAAAAGGTGTTCTTTATCGTTGACCATCTGGGGTTGTTCTTTTAGATAATTGAGCATTAATGTTTCAGAGGTCACGGCTCTTTTTGTACTGATAAATTTTAAAAGTTTGATTTTTACATCCATGCTTGTGTCATCAACCAGAAAAAAAATTCGTGGCAGAACACTCACAGGCTTTTCAATAAAATAATCCAAGGCACTTGACCGGACTTGCTCCACGGAATGTTTTAATACTCTTTGCAACAGGATATCGCTGTTATTGTCCTTCAATTCTTTTAGAAGAGATACGCCGATAAGTGCCATCATCTTATCGGTACTTTCAAGCATACGTTCAATGACAGACACGTTTTCACGTGTTTTCATTTTAATGATATCCATTAATAGATCCCGGGACGTCTGTGTTTCGAGATAGACCAGGGTTTCGCAAAGACTGAGCACAGCTGAAGACTCAAGTGCCATGCATATTTTCCTAAAAAAAAAGATCTCCTCGGGTTTGTTGCGGTTCAATAGGGATACCACCCCGGTCAATGATTCTTTAAAAACGGGCCCGGACAGATGAACCATAAAATTATTTACCCTGCTTTCCACAAAGGGTCGCATCCAGGCATGTTTGTTATTATAGGCAATGACCTTCTCAATAATGGCAAACGCCTTGTAAGCTTCTTCTTTTTTTATGACACGAAGAAATTCTTCAGCCAAATTGATCAGAACATTTTCAAGGTCTTCGGAACTGGTTACTTCATCTAAAACAATGAGCAGAAGATCTAAAATGTCATCATCACAGCGGTTTACTTCTTCATTGTGGACGATATTACGAAGATTATTCAACTCATCTTGACTAAAGGAAAGATCGGTTCCGGTAAAATTGGGTCCGTCAAGATTTGCGGGTTTAAAGAATGATGGTTCGTATGTCAGTCCACCAGGGCCTGGTTTGAATGCGCCATCGCCCCTCTTCCCATTCAAGGTGTTTTTCCCTGACGTATCCGGAGGCGGGTCCGGGAACCCCATGGTGGGATTGGGAAAATTAAAAACAGGCTCCGAATCCCAGAATACTTCGGCAGCCTGGTAATGGAGATGGGGTGACTCTGCCTGCCAGAGGTCCGTTACAATATCACTTTCAGGATTATCGGGCAGTTGACGGTTTTTTTTAAGAATTTCAAAAAGATCTTTAATTTCATAGCTTTGAATTCCTCGGGTGAACCCAAGGCTTAAAATACCATCCCTGATAAGGGGATAGACAAAAACGTCATCTTCTCCTGTACATGAATAGAATTTTTTACTATCGGAATAAATGCCGTCTTTTTCGATTGTAAGAAGGAGATCCCCCGAGTCCTCTGTGAATTTTATCAGTTCCGATGTAATATGCTTGAGACATTGTGAGGACAGAGCGTGGTCTTCAGGGTAAAGGACATAATTCCTGTAAGCCGATATAATAGCTTTGACAATTCCTTCTAATCGGACATTGAGGTCAGGTACTGACGTTGATTTTTTCTGTTGGTGAATATCATACATGGTTTCAGTACAATTGCACTAATGAATCCATAAATCAATAGAAAAACTTAATAATTGAGTAAAATTTTTATTATTATTGATCCCATTCATCATCTGTTATATTTTTATACAGGTGGATAACAAATTGCCGCTAAATGCTTTACTGACCGCATGCTTGAGCATTCGTTCATCCATGCCAAACATCTAGGAAAGAAAGATAAACTTTTACTGGAAAAATCAATGACATGTACTTAGGAATCGTAAATCCAAAACCATGCAATGGATCTTGGGAAATAAAACAATAAAACAGTTAATTAACTCTATTACTTAGAGTGAGTCATGATTGACAGGATGATGATTTTCAAGGGGATGAGGGGAATTCGAACACGGATAAGACAGGATAATGGTCCGACGGATAAATTCCCACGAATGATTCACGAATGATGCTCTGATCCATACCTTTGAGGTTCCCTTTAAAAAGAATCCAGTCAATATGTCCTCCAAGGTTTTTCCCTGTAAAGCCATGAAACGTTGAACTGTGTTTATTTTTGAACAGATCGTTGAAACCGCTTTTAATAAAGAGTTTGTACGTGTCGCTTTCGGGTGTGGTATTAAAATCACCCGTTATAATGGTATCTGTTTTTTCATGGAAATCTTTGAGAAAATCAAGAATAAGAGCAGCGCTTTTCATCTGTACCGATGCCTTGAAATCAAAGTGAGTATTGACATGGATTAAAGACCGGTCTTTTTTCTCAAAAAGGCCGATGGTGCATTGCCGTGGCCATCTGCTGTCAGGAAACTGGCTTTGGATATGCGGTGTGTCACTCAAAAAATAATGCTGACTCTTACGGCAGACCCATGGTTTTTTATAGAAAATGATATTATTCTGCCAGAAATCGGGAGAAGGCTCACGCCTCCCGATGTACTGATAATCATCAAGCACTGTGGCAAGATAATCGGTTTGAAAATTATTGGCTTCCTGAACACCGATAAAATCGGGTCTGATTTGCATGAATAATTTCGGATAGGCAACTTTTCGATGTTCCCAGGAATTTTTCCCATCATCGGCCAGGCCGAACCTCAAATTCAAAGTCATCACAGTGATGGGCATGCTGTTTTGTATCATGGTGTATCCATTTTTTTCTTGGTTCTGCTTGTGGCACGGGCGTTCAAGGGATCATCGGGCCAGTAATGTTTTGGGTAACGTCCCTTCAGATCTTTTCTTACCTGGTCATACGTGCTTTTCCAGAAACTTTCAAGGTTCTGGGTCACCTGCATGGGGCGCCCTGCCGGAGAGAGTAGATGCAATGTGACAGGAACCCGCCCAGCGGCTATGCGGGGTGTTTCAACCAATCCAAACATCTCCTGGAGTCGAACAGCCAATATTGGGGACGAATGATGACGTCCCTCTGAGGTATAGATCAAAGGGATTCGTGACCCACTGGGAACCCTGAGGTGACTAGGGGCATGGTGATCAAGAGTCTGCCTTTCACGATACGATAAAAGAGATAAAAGCGCTGATGATAGATCTATTTTTTTCAACTGGTTCAAGGATCGTATGCCTGAAAGAAAAGGCCCGAGCCAGAACTCCAGTGTTTTGGTCAGGGCTTGATTGCTTAAATCAGGAATGTCCTCGAAGGATTCAATCTGTTTGAGGAAAATGGCCCGGTCTCGGATATGGTTAAGGGGTGGTGTCCATGGCAGAATATCTATGCCCTGCTCCTGTATGACACGGAGCATCAGAGCCGTTATAAGACTTTCATCGGAACATCGTGACGGGGTTTCGGAAAGCAAAAGCTGACCATAAGTCCGACGCATGGATGACACAATGGTGACCCCGTCCCAGTATAGGCTGGTTTTTTGTTCAATCAGGTCTTTGAAATCCTGTTCAAACTGAACACGGTCATAGGGTGCCGCCAGATAGATCTTTGATCGGGAAAGGTTCCCGTCCATGTCCGCACACACAATCATGGGTTCCTGTGCCAAGGGATCCGTGTCCTGTAAATACGCCGCCATTTTGGAAGCAAGCTTGAAGGAACCTCTGTTATCCACACCCAGGGCGATCCGTTCGGGATAGGCATGGGCCAGGAGAAAGCCCGCATGGTCATCACAAATCCGAGATGGCGTGATTCCAAGATTATGTTCAAAGAGTGAGGAACTCTGAAGTATGGCATTAACTCGGCCTTTATTCAGGGGCGTCCGGTTGAGTATCGACATCTCTTTTCGTTTGAATTCATCAAGAATTTGAAGCCGTATCCGGATATCCGATTCACGGATCTGATCTTTTTGGATCAGAAAATCTCCTTCATGAAGCAAGGCCGCCATCAAGCAGGCCAAAGAGCCTTTTCCCAGTGTTTTGGCAACCAAGAGCATATGGGCCAGACGGGGATGAACCCCCAGGCCGGCCATGGTTTTCCCATGGCTTGTGATGTGGCCCGTGATGTCAAGGGCCTTGAGCCGTATCAATAGATCACGGGCCTGACCAAACGCTCCCTTGGGAGGGAGATCCAACCATTTCAGTTGCTCCGGATCCTGAACGCCCCAAAGGGCGAGTTCAAGAACAAACGATGTAAGATCAACGTTTAAAATTTCAGGTGAACTAAAATCCTGATGTAAAATTGTTTCGTCGTCTGGCCAGAGCCTGTAGCAGATTCCCGGTCCCAGTCGTCCGGCACGGCCCCGTCTCTGATCCGCCCCTGCTTTGGATACGGGCAGAGTTTCAAGACGACTCATTCCGGTTCCGGAAAAATATCGTGGTCTTCGAACAAACCCGGCGTCAATAACGATTCTTACACCTTCAATGGTGAGGGATGTCTCTGCAATGGAGGTCGCCAGAACGATTTTACGTTTTCCAGGGCCAGATGGTCTGATGGCTGAGTCCTGATCTTTTTTATCCAGATTCCCATATAAGGGATACACCGATACATCAGGGTCATCGAGTTTTTCATGAATCAGCGCAGAAACCCGTTTGATTTCACCGGCTCCGGGTAAAAAGACAAGGATGTCACCTTCATGACGTGAAAGGGATTCAACAACATAGTCAGTGCATGTTCTCTCAAGGGAGCCCATGGCTTTTCGTTTCAGATAACGGGTTTCAACCGGAAATTGCCTTCCTTCGCAACAAACGATAGGTGCCTGGCCCATCATGCTGGAAACTGCTTTGGAATCCATTGTTGCTGACATGATTATGATATTTAAGTCATCCCTCAGTGCCTCTTTGATTTCAAGGCAAAGGGCCAAGCCCAGATCAGAAACCAGGTTTCGTTCATGGAATTCATCAAAAATCACAAGGCCTGTATGTTGGAGCAGTGGGTCAGATTGAATCCTCCGGGTCAGAATGCCTTCGGTCAGGACATGAATTCGGGTTTCAGGGGAGATTTTTCGATCATTTTTTATTTGATAACCAACTGTTTTTCCAACGGGTTCCCCCAGGAGATAGGCCATGCGAGCGGCCGCCATACGGGCAGCCAGACGCCTGGGCTCCAGAATCACGATGTGTTTCCCTTGTAGGCAGGGTTCGCCAAGAAGAGCCAGGGGCACCAGGGTTGTCTTCCCTGCTCCCGGGGTTGCTTCAATAACAACACATCCATGTTTCCCAAGGGCTTTGCGGATATCTGGAATATGGTCTTCAATGGGGAGTCGGTCACTCATGTTTTTTATCATCGTTTGTGTCGGATTCGTTGATCTGTTGGATATCATATCAAAAAAGACAGATATATATGATCCCGTCCATAAAAACAAGGTGAAGCAGCCCTGATAGGCGGCGTGATGAATGGAGTACTTGAATGCTTGTGAGAAGGGTCATGGGTATATAACCAAGGATCACTGGTGAGAAGAATCAGCGTCCAGAGCATCCGTTTGTTGGGATTTAGTTCCTTCGGGATCGAAATCAATTTATTCAAGTCCATAGACTGCACATAATTGTCTTTTTCATCTTATATAGAAACATTTATGTCATATTAAATTCTGGTATCCCCTCTTTCGGTCCCTGGTTCTCAACTTGAATTTTATTTACTTTTTTGTTCAACAAACTGATAACAAAGATCATTAGGCTCTCAAGCCTCTTGGATTCAGGGTCAGGATTTTTTCATGGTCCATGTCTTGCAAATGATGGAGTTATGTTCAGAGCCTCAGGTCCCCATAATTCAGGAGGATGGCAACCCCATCCTCCTGAATTATGGGGATCATGGGTCAAAACATTTGAAGTGCATATTAATCAGCTCTTTTGAAAGGTGACCCATGAATGATTCCATAAACTGGTTCAAGGAAGGTTGTCAGTTTTTGACAGCGGCCTCAGGTAAAAAAAAGAAATTCAACCGGTCCATTCGTTACAATCTTCTGGGAATGGCTTTTGAAAAATTTGTCATGGCTATTTTGATTCATCATGGCACCCTGCCTGACAACCATACATTTTCTGACCTTCTCATCGGGCTCGAAAAAGTATGCCAGGTAGAACCGGATATGAAAAAAACGATATTAAGACTCGAATCAGCCCAACAAATCTGTTCGTTTACCGATTGTTTTCAACGGGAGCTTGGTGATGAGGATATCGATATTATGAAAGGCGTGATGGAGAAAGTCAAAGTGATTGCCGAGTTGAATTGCAGAGTTCAACTCGGTGAAATGATCCATTGACGCTATGACTGGGCGGGCTTAAAACCCGCCTTTTGAATTTAATAGCAAGGTCCTTACCCCGGTTTGTCAAGGTTCAAGAATCATTGTTTTTAATTTCTCCAGATCGCCCATAATTTTTTCTAAGCTAACCTGGCTCCAGTTTTCATCTTTTAAAAATGCAATTTCCTCCATGAGCTTATGGTAGGCTTTGTTGTACCTGGCATCAGACGCAAGCCCAGTGGTCTTTTGGCCTTTGAGCTCTCCGCTTTCCCTTCTCTGGGACTGGATCTCCTGATACGCTTTATTGATGGTTGTCTTCCCGGCATTGACCTGTTCCTTGATGTCATCATCCCCGTGTTCAAGAATGGTCCTGGCCTTTTCAATCTTGCTTTTGCTTGTCCCCAGTTCCCTGGCCCGCAGCTCAACAGATTCTTTTTTTGCAGGTATGGGTTTGTCCGTGGTAGGTTTTTCTTTTTTTCCGGCATTGATTTTATCCAGAACTTCCAGACATCGGATGATATGGTCATCGGTCAAATTTCGTCTGTTACGTTGAAGATGAAAGGCGTAAAGGATGGCGTCATCTTCGTTTTCGAAATGTTTCATCAACACGGGCACGTTGTCAATACCGGCTTCCCTGGCAGCAATCAGCCTCGTATGGCCGTCCACAAGAATGGTGTCCCCTTGCCAAATAATCAGTGGGAATGCAGGGTCATAGCCATTTGAACTCATGTCGATCCGTATGGCAAGCAGGGTATCGTCATGGATGGGGAAAAAATGTGAGAATGGTTTTTCAACCCGAATGTCGGCAACAGCTATTTCGGTGATGTCCAATTATAATTCCTTTATTTATCAAGTAATTGTGTTATTTTACTAAAGCGATATATTAAAAAACTTCATAATAAATCATAGGCATGATATTACAAAACATGTCTCTGCGCAATGTCCGAGAGTATCAAAAAATCACTTTGACAGACTGGGATGACATGGTAACTTTATCAAGGGACATTTTTCCATAGCCATCCGTCGACGTTTTATGAGTTCATCTTGGAACCACGTTTTGACATGATGGGTCGGATGTTAATTTACTTTCTCGTATCTATATCAAGGTAACCCATATTATGCTGCTTTCAAAAGCCATGCTTTTATCACTGATAATTTTTTCCGGGATTCTCTGTCAATGGTTTGCATGGAGGGTCAAGCTTCCTGCCATCTTGTTTCTATTGATAACCGGTATTGTTGCCGGACCGGTCATGGGCATTCTGGATTCGGACCTCTTGTTTGGGGAACTGCTGTTTCCGTTTATTTCCCTTTCGGTTGCCGTGATTCTTTTTGAAGGGAGCCTGACCCTGGAGTATCGGCAGATTGCCGGGCTTCAAAAGGTTGTTCGCCGGATGATTTCCTTTGGTGTTATTGTCACATGGCTGATCACGGCAACAGCCACACGACTGGTCTTTCATTTTCCCTGGGGTCTTTCACTTCTTTTTGGTGCCATCACCGTGGTCACTGGCCCCACGGTGATTGTTCCCATGATCCGGACAGTCCGCCCCACCATGGCCATTGCCAACATCTTGCGGTGGGAAGGCATTGTCATTGATCCCATCGGAGCCACCCTGGCGGTTCTGGTTTATGAATTCATCGTTTCAGCCGGAAGCGGCAGCCCCATAGGCCACACCCTGCTCACCTTTGGACGTATTATAGGAATCGGTCTTTTTTTTGGTGCAGCCACAGGTTACCTGTTCGGCCTTGTTCTTAGACAACATTTTCTTCCTGAGTTTCTCCACAGTGCTGGCACCCTTGCCATTGTTTTTTTTATATTTTCCCTGTCCAATTATTACCAGGAAGAATCTGGCCTTCTCACGGTGACGGTCATGGGTATGTGGCTGGCAAACATGAAGGATGTCCCCAGGGAAAAGATTCTTCATTTCAAAGAAAATCTAAGTGTTCTTCTGATCTCTGTTTTGTTTATTGTCCTTGCGGCCCGGCTTGATCTTCATCGGTTGATCAGCCTGGGAATGCCTGTGTTCATTATCTTCATCACCATCCAGTTTTTGTCACGGCCCTTGAGTGTGGTCGTGTCCTCCCTGGGCTCAAGCCTGACCTGGTCAGAACGCCATCTTCTGGCCTGGATTGCCCCCCGTGGCATTGTGGCTGCGGCCATTTCCGCTCTATTTGCCATTAAACTCAAAGGTGCCGGCTATGCAGAAGCTGATCTTCTGGTTCCCCTGACGTTTATGGTTATTATCGGAACGGTTGTGCTTCAAAGCTCCACAGCCCGATTGATCGCAAAATTGCTGGGTGTTGCCGAACCATACCCCAAAGGGTTTCTTATTATCGGAGCCAACGCATTTGCCGTTGCCGTTGCCAAGGCCCTGGAACAAAATGATTTTAAGGCTCTTCTGGTTGACACCAGTTGGGAAAAAATCGGAAAGGCCCGTATGGCAGGCCTTGACGCCTTTCATGGCGAGGCTGTTTCCCAACCCACGGAACAAAATCTCAATTTGATTGGTATGGGAACAATGCTGGCCCTGACCCCCAGGGGCAGTCTGAATTCCCTGGCGTGCATGCATTATCGCATGGAGCTGGGGCCGAATTCAGTCTATGCCATTCGGACAACGACCAAGGATGAACTTGTAAAACGAGGAAAGGTTCTACGAAATCCCCATTGGAAAAATATATTCAATAACACGCATACATTTGATGATTTGGAGGACATCATTAATCAGGGAGGGATGATTCGAAGCACAGCCCTGACCGACACCTTTAGTTATGACCACTACAAGGTCCAGTACAATCAAAAAGCCATTCCCCTTTTTGCAATCAATCCCAAGGGTAAAATTTATATTTCAACGGAGGAGAACACACTCACACCCAAAAGCCAATGGACCATCATCAGCCTTATACCCATGGGAAGCGAGGCTGTCCCAACGGAAACCAACCCGTGACCTGATGTTCATAAAGGTTTATCCCAAGGGGCTAATCAGGGGAACTGTGGGGAAATACGTTGAATATCTTGCAACATCTCGCGTTATTAATTCTAATCCAAGCACAGCGGCGTGTGCTCCGATATAAAAGTCTGGAAGGGGTGAGCGTTTCGTCCCTTTATTCTTTCTGTATTTAAGAAAAGCTTTTCCAGCCAGAAACAAAGCTTCTTTGGATATATTTATCATCTGAAATCCTGATCGTCTCACTGCAGACTCCAGATCTTCTATGCGATCAAATCCAATGGATATCTCGGTATAAATAATTGGATTAATATACAGCGTGGATCGTTGAGCACATGTTTCCAATGTTGCCTCAGACCAATCTGCCCAGATGGGATCATCAAGAAAAATATCCAGGATGATATTGGAATCAACCAGAATGCCCTTCATCAGTCATCCCGTGTCAACGCCATAATCTCATCCGTTGACATTTTTATTGTGGCCGCACCCCGTACACTTCTGAACCGGCTCACGGAATTTTCGCACGTTATTTTGATCAAATAAAATCGGCCCTTATCCTCGATAAAATCAATTTCAGATGCAGGCATAATTCCCAGTTTTTCTCGTATTGCCTGGGGTATGGTCACCTGCCCTTTTGTCGTCACTTTCATGGTCCATCCTCCGGTTGTATGTCATACTGGTAATAGTATTACCATACATTCTTCGTGTCAAACAAAATCATTTCCCCCTGTAGGGGGGCTCACGTAGGTGGTGAAGCTGGTCGCCTGAGGCATATTTATTCGCGACCTTCATGGTGAAAAATAAAGTTAGATTTCCAGGCTTCGCCTGGAAACGAAATAAAAAAAACGGTTTGACCACAGTGTTTCAATGTCCGTGTCAGTCAGTGCTCGTCCGTGTCCGTCCACGAAGAAATAGCCTGGACAAACACGGACTGACAGGGACGAACACGGACATGTGCCACCTGCTCAACGTTTGATTTCTG
>Ga0180007_10000256_pt1 | contig 96183 bp, 97 predicted proteins | sample MM_PC_MetaG_FD_121122 | JGI IMG/M metagenome (GOLD analysis project Ga0180007, IMG submission 121122) | Groundwater microbial communities from the Aspo Hard Rock Laboratory (HRL) deep subsurface site, Sweden - MM_PC_MetaG | ecosystem: Environmental > Aquatic > Deep subsurface > Groundwater...
CATCTAAAAGCCTTGGCTGCGATTGCGCAGATAGTTCAGGGCAGCAATTTTAGCAAGAAGTGGCTGAAAGCAAAGAACATTGAGTCTTTAAGGGATATTGTGCTTTTAGGAAAACGTTTGCGCGGGCAGGAGTAATTAAATCAAGCAATTTTTCTATTATTAAATTAGGAGATAATATGTTTTGTGTACAATGCGGTAGGGAAATTACAGAACAAGCGAACTTTTGTTCAGAGTGCGGAGCCGCGATATATGGAACCGCTCAGGCACAGAATGAGGAGATTGAAGCTAATGATCCAGGTTTAGTTTTAAAGCCAGTGTTTGTTGGTTGGGTAACTGCTTTATCGGTATTACCTCTGCAGATATTTTTTACAATCTGGGGGGCGGGTTTTTTTGGAGGTTTTAGCTTGATTGCGGTTAAGGCGCTTAAATTAGCTTTGCCGATATGGTCAACATTTGTATTTTTCGGCAGTGTGTTCTTTTTGGGTATTCCATTGGCTGCTTATATGGGTAAAAAGAAAAGCTATGCGAAAACCGAATATCGCTTTTTTAAAAATAAACTAGATTATTTCGAAGGGTTTTTTACTGTTCAGGAAAAGAGTATTGATTATCGTAATATTATTGAGGTAAATCTGCTCAAAGGTCCTTTTCAGCAAAAATACGGATTAGGAACAATTCTGCTTTCAACTCCGGCAGCGGGTTTTTCAAATCGCAGCGCCATGAGCGGAATAAGGATAACTGATATTGAAAACCCGGATCAGGTTTATAGTCAGATAAAACAATTGATTGACCAGTCCAAAAAATAATAAACAGAATTTTTATTCTTGTAAGGTTAAAATTCAGGAAGATGAACAGTGTGTCTATAGAGCAGTCAATTGTTTATCTGAGTAGCATATCAATTGGAAATATTTTTGTGCGAATTATTTTGTGATGTTTGTGATGTTTATCTTGACATAATTGGTAAATATGGTATACTTATTTTGTAACAAAGATGTTAGTCGGCAATGTTGCCCAGAGAAATGATCTCTGGGTTTTTTTATTTTACGAACAGAAATTAAATAATAGAACATAATTTACGTTGACGTAAACTAGGCGATGAAGCCATTTGCAATGCAGAATTCTGCGTGTGAATGGCTTTTTTTATTTAAACAAGGCGTGAAAACAATGAAGATTACATTTGAAACATTAGTTAAGAAAATCAACCCAAAGATAAAGGCAATTGCTTCCAGGTTAGATGGGAAATATGCATCATTTTCCGATGATGATCTTTATCAGGAGTCTTTGATGCGTCTTTGGCAAAAGTTTAATGAGCATAAGCTGGATGATAAGACAGAAAGCTATATTGTTCAGGGCTGTTCTTTTGATATGCGCAATTATATCCGGACTCATTTTAAAGGAATTGATCGGCGCTCCATAAGCGCCTATACCCCGATTAATGAACAAGGCAATTTACTGATTGATATTCTTCCTGAAAAAGAAGTTGATAATCGGGAAGAAGTTTTTGATGCAGTAATGGCTTTGGAAGATATAAGCAAAAAACTGAGCGAAAGAGAAACGATTGTGCTAGATAAATCTTCGGCTGGATTGACTACCAGAGAAATTGGTGAGCAAATTGGTGTTTCCCATGTAATGGTTGTAAAAATAAAGAAAAAAATTCGTGACAAATTCCTGAAATTGGGATTAAAAAATAGGTAGGGGTTACCAAAACAAGATTTATATTACTTGTGTAAACACAAGAAGCAACAGAAGAGTAATTCCGCCAAAGCACGGCGAATCTTATTTATAAGAATTAGTAATAACTAAACACACATTGTTGTGTGATAAACAAAGGCGTTCTTAATTATGTTAAGGAACGCTTTTTTGCTTTAAAGACATTGGTGTCTTTTTTCTCAAAGTAGTAGAGAAAATAGGCACCTTTTTTATTTTTAAATGTTCTTTGATAATTCATATAAGAAATTTTAGATTAAGCCGCTCTGCGCGGTTAATAGAGGAGGTGAGTAATGAAAAAGATAGAATGTGTTATCCGACCGGAAAAGCTCAAGGAGTTAAGTGATGCACTTCGTTTATCAGGAATAGCCGGAGCAACAGTTACTGAAGTAAAAGGTTTTGGTAGGGAAGCTATTAGGCCTGATAACTTTCTGTTTTTACCAAAAACAAAAATAGAACTTTATATAACTGATGAACTTGTCGAAGATATTGTTGAAACAATAATCGCATGCTGTAAAGATGAAAAGCTGGGTAGCGGAAAAATTGCCATTATGCCTTTAGATGATTGCATACGGGTAAGAACAAAAGAAAGAGGAAATAAAGCAATAGTCTGATAAATAACGATTCCGAAAGTGCCTGCTAGGCCGCAGTCATTTCGGACTAAATTCCGCCAAGGCGGGATAAATTCGCGCAGGCTGATTTTACGTCACTTGTGTTCCGTAAGTCAGGCGCTCATTTAAAGGAGGATTACAATGAATAAGTTTAAAAAAATAAGCGGTTTGTTTTTAGGTTTGGTTATGGGTTGTTTATTAATTGAAGGCTCTCAGGCAAAAGCAGAGTTTGAAGAGGGGATTCTTCCAACATACAAGATCGAAGCGTCATCAACCTTGGATGTCTACAATAAATATATATGGAGAGGGTTTACTTTAGATACTGATCCTGTTATTCAGCCGGGCTTTAATTTAAGCGGTTATGGATTTACGATTTCTTATTGGGGCAGCTATGATGCTTCACAAGCAGATGCATCTGGTTCTGATGAACAGGATTTTACGATTGACTATACTTATGCTTTTGAGTATCTCAGTGTTTCAGCAGGACATACTTACTATAGTTTTCCAACTGCCGATAGTTATAGCAAGGAGTGGTACTTAGGAGTGTCTTTACCTGTCTTATTATCTCCGTCAATTACTTATTATAAAGACTATGGAAAAGAAGATCAGGGCGGCGGAGACGGATCATATCTTAATCTAGCGGTTTCACATAGTTTTACTATTGTTCAAGATCCTGCAATAACTCTGAACTTGGGTGCTAGTCTTGGATTTAATGATAAATTATTTATTGCGGGAAACGGCAGTGATTGTAATCTTAACGCTGGTTTAACTATCCCTTTGACCAAAAGTTTAAGTCTTTCGCCTGTTTTAGGGTATACAGTGCCTTCTGGTGATCTTAAGGCAGCTGATGATGGTAATCAAAAGAAAAGAACCTATGGTGGAATTAGTTTAGGTTGTTCGTTCTAACAAGAAAGGTGGTGTGTGATGTTTAATAATTTTTGGAGAAAAACCCGATTTATATTGTGTAGTTTAATTGTTCTGGCATTGTTTTTGGCATTGCCGGCATTTGCTGAAGGAGAAACAGCTGAGAGTAATGCGGTAGCGATAAATACGATCTGGACTCTACTGGCAGCATTTCTCGTATTTTTCATGCAGGCTGGTTTTGCCATGGTAGAGACTGGTTTTACCAGAGCAAAAAACTCTTGTAATATCATGATGAAAAATCTTATGGATTTCAGTGTAGGATCTATTGCGTATTGGTTAGTTGGTTTTGGCATAATGTTTGGAACAAGCGCAATGGGATTGTTTGGCACAGATGGGTTCTTCTTAAGCGCGGCAGACCCTTCAACTGGCGCGGGTTTATGGAAGTTTGCGTATTGGATGTTTCAGGCAGTGTTTGCGGCAACAGCGGCAACCATAGTATCCGGAGCAATGGCAGAACGCACAAAGTTTTCCGCGTACCTTTTTTATAGTGTTTTTATTACCGCGCTAATTTATCCAGTTGTTGGTCACTGGATATGGGGCGGCGGCTGGCTTGCACAAAAAGGAATGATTGATTTTGCTGGTTCTACAGTTGTTCATTCGGTTGGAGGTTGGGCCGCTCTTGCTGGTGCTATGCTGCTTGGCCCAAGGCTTGGTAAATATAATAAGGATGGTTCTTCTAAAGCAATTCCAGGACATAATATCCCCTTAGCAGCTTTGGGTGTTTTTATTCTTTGGTTTGGCTGGTTTGGATTTAACCCAGGAAGTACTACTGCAGGAACAAACTTGAGTATTGCGACAATTGCGGTAACTACAAACTTAGCTGCCGCAGCGGGTTCTATAATAGCGATGTTTGTGACCTGGAAAAGATATGGAAAACCTGATTTATCAATGACTTTAAATGGCGCCTTGGCAGGGTTGGTAGCAATTACAGCTCCCTGCGCAAGTGTTTCACCCTTAAGCGCAATAATTATTGGCGCAATCGCTGGTTTACTGGTTGTATTCAGTGTTGAATTTATTGATAAAGTACTTAAGATTGATGATCCTGTAGGGGCTATCTCGGTACATGGTGTTTGCGGTGCATGGGGAACTTTGAGTGTTGGTCTTTTTGCTCAAGCTGCATATGGGCAATCAAGCGGCATGGGCGCGGTTAATGGCTTATTTTTCGGCGGTGGTTTTGTGCAGCTAAGTACACAGCTTATTGGTATTACCGCTGTATTTGTTTGGGTTTTTATCGCCGCGCTTATTGTATTTTCCGCAGCAAAAGCAATAATGGGCTTGAGAGTAAATGATGAAGAACAGTTAAAAGGTCTTGATATCGGAGAGCATGGTATGGAAGCTTATGCTGGTTTTCAGATATTTTCAACAGAATCTTAAAACAGTGGGACAAATTCGTGTGGTTGACTTGATGCTGCTTGTGCTCCGCAAGTCAATTGCAAATAATAATGATTCCGAAACTGTCTGCTAGGCCGCAGTCATTTCGGACTAAATCCCGCCAAGGCGGGATAAATTCGCGCGGGCTGACTTTACGTCGCAAAGAACACTCCGTAAGTCAGGCGCTCATTTAAGGAGGGAAAATGAAGCTGATTATAGCAATGATTCAACCCTATAAATTACCTGATGTTAAAAAGGCGCTTTTTGAAGCGGATGTGCATAAGATGACTGTGACCAATGCTCTTGGCTGCGGACAGCAAAAAGGTTTTACTGAAACATATCGTGGTGTTATCCATGAGGTTAATCTGCTGAAAAAATTAAAAATCGAAATAGCGGTAAATGAACAATATGTGAAACAAACAGTAGATGCGATTATTAAAGGTGCGCGAATCGGTAAAATAGGGGATGGCAAGATTTTTGTGCTTGATCTTCCGGAATGTGTAAGGATTAGAACCGGAGAAACAGGAGGAAAAGCAATTGGTTAAATATTGAGTTACCGCAGACAAGGTTTGTTTACTTGTATAATAAAGATAATTAATTGGTACATTGAAGTGCCGATAAAAAACAAAGACGTTTTGATCCTTCTAAAAAAGGATTGAAACGTCTTTTTAGTTAGGTGATATAATGGAAAATATAGATTTAATCCAAACCTTAAAGCTCATGAAAGAAGAAAGGGGGTATACTTTATATGATTTATCTAAGAAGTTAGATATCCAAGTTTCTACAGTTTCTCGCTGGTTTAAAACAAACAGAATTAATCGAATCTATGCAGAATTAGTAAAGGAGAAACTAAAACTTTTTTGATTTTTTTTAAGCAATAATTCTCAATTAATTAATCAGTTATATGTTCAAAGGAGGGGAGAATAAAATGGGTAAGCTTAGTAAGATTGTTGGTATCACTCTGGCAATGGTCTTATCAATTTTTCTGATAAGCCCGCTAGTCTTTGCCGCAGACACCAGCATGGCAGAAGTAGTGAGGGGTTTAGATACTGTTTGGGTCTTAATCGCTGCTTTTCTAGTATTTTTTATGCAAGCTGGTTTTGGTATGGTTGAAGCGGGTTTTATCAGAGCTAAAAATACCTGTAATATTTTAACCAAGAATTTTCTTGATTTTTGCATGGCTTCAATTGGTTTTTTTGTTTTTGGTTACGCGATTATGTTTGGAACAGGTAATGGTTTTATCGGAATGCATGGCTGGTGTTTATCCGGAGCGCAAAGCGGAGCAAATATTCCCTTGGCTGCCTTTTGGCTGTTTCAGGCAGCTTTTTGCGGAGCAGCAGCGACAATTGTTGCCGGTGGTATGGCAGAGCGCATGAAATTCCAGGCATATTTAGTATATTCTTTTGTGATTTCGGCTTTTATTTATCCGATTGTGGGCCATTGGATATGGGGCGGCGGCTGGTTGAGTAGTTTGGGATTTTCTGATTTTGCCGGATCAACAGTTGTACATGCTGTTGGCGGTTTTGCGGCTTTAATTGGAACAATAATATTAAAACCAAGAGAAGGTAAATATAATAAAGATGGCTCGGCAAATGCAATATCAGGCCATTCTATTCCGCTTGCTTCTTTGGGTGTTTTTATTCTTTGGTTTGGCTGGTTTGGGTTTAATCCTGGTTCAACATTGAGTGTAGGCAATGGTGATCTTATAGCCAGAGTTGCTTTAAATACCAATCTTGCTGCTGCAGCAGGCGGAATTTGCGCAATGATGATAGTTTGGAAAATGTTTGGCAAGCCTGATCTGTCGATGGCCATGAACGGAGCCTTGGCTGGTCTTGTGGCCATAACCGCGCCTTGTGCATTTGTTGATTCCTGGGCGGCAATTGTGATTGGTGCTGTAGGAGGCATTCTAGTGGTGCTAGCTGTTGTTTTGCTGGATAAATTGCATGTTGATGATCCTGTTGGTGCTTTTCCTGTGCATGGGGTAAATGGAGTGTGGGGGACATTATCTATTGGAATTTTTGGCAAACAAGCCTTAGGTCTTGCCCATGAGGGATTAATATATGGAGGAGGATTAACCCAGTTAGGAATTCAGCTTCTTGGTGTTGCCAGTGTTGCTGTTTTTATCCTTATCACCATGGGGACTGTATTTAAAGTGCTTAATGCTACTATTGGATTGAGGGTGTCCAGAGAAGAGGAATTAAGAGGTCTTGATATTGGCGAACATGGCATGGAATCATATGCTGGTTTCCAGATTTTTGTTACTGAATAAAAAGGAGGTTTACAATGAAGTTAATTATTGCAATGATTCAGCCTTATAAATTGCCTGATGTAAAGCAGGCGCTTTTTGAGGCAGGTGTACATAAGATGACAGTTACTAATGCCTTAGGCTGCGGACAGCAAAAGGGTTTTACTGAAACATACCGCGGAGTTATTCATGAAGTAAATTTGCTTAAAAAAGTTAAACTGGAGATTGCGGTTAATACGGATTTTGTGCAGCCAACAATTGATGCTATTATTAAGGGTGCAAGAACTGGAAAAATCGGTGATGGTAAAATTTTTGTGCTTGATTTGCCGGAATGTATTCGAATCCGTACTGGGGAAAAAGGACAGAAAGCTATTGGTTGATCAGATTATTCTTATAAGTAAGTGAGTCTTAATTGATGCCTGGCTAGATAATTATATATCTGACCAGGCATTTATTTGGCAAATTATTTTCAATTGATTAACCAATTGAATAAACTTTTGGTTACCAATTGATTAATTAATATACTTATATTAAAGTTAGCACAATGCGGTGCTGCAGGAAAAGACAAAGGCGTTTTTATCTTTAAAAGATAAAGAATGCCTTTTTTGTTAATAACTTTATAGTGGAAAGGAGTTGTTATGGATAATGCGGCTTTATCTGTTGGTTTACAGCAATTGACCAATAGCGGAAATGTTTTATTTTTACTTTTAGGATCAATACTTGTTTTTTCAATGCATGCTGGATTTGCTTTTCTTGAGGTCGGATCAGTAAGGAAAAAAAGCCAGGTAAATGCTTTGGTGAAAATTATTACTGACTGGGGGTTTTCGACAATAGTTTATTTTCTTATTGGTTTTCCTTTAGCCTATGGCATTTCCTTTTTAAGACCAGCAGCTGAATTATTAGGATCAAATCAGGGTTTTGATATTATCCATTTCTTTTTTTTACTGACTTTTGCTGCGTGTATTCCTGCGATAATTTCAGGCGGGATAGCGGAACGTGCTAAATTCTGGCCGCAATCAATAGCTGGAGCTATTCTGGTTGCATTTGCCTACCCAATATTTGAATCATTTGTTTGGGGAAAAAATTCTCTTTTAGGTCAGCCTGGCTGCTGGTTATCAGGAATTACCGGAGGCATTCCATTTCATGATTATGCCGGATCAGTTGTCGTGCATTCCATAGGGGGTTGGATGGCTTTGCCGGCAATAATAATTTTGGGACCAAGACTTAAACGCTATGTTAATGGAGAAAGTTTTGGGATAAAGGTAAGCAATATTCCCCTTCTTGCTTTAGGCAGCTGGTTGCTTTGTGTGGGCTGGTTTGGATTTAATGTGGTAAGTGCTGGTCAATTAAGCAGTATTTCCGGCTTAGTTGCGGTTAATTCTTTAATGGCCATGGTTGGCGGGATTATTACAGCATTAATTGTTTCAAAGAATGATGTTACTTTTATTCACAATGGGGCCCTTGCCGGACTGATCGCAGTATGCTCAGGTTCAGATGTAATGCATCCGCTGGGAGCTTTAATTGTTGGCGGAATAGCGGCATTTATTTTTGTAAAACTATTTTATGTAGAGACAGAAATATTTAAAATAGATGATGTTTTAGGCGTATGGCCTTTGCATGGGGTAGCAGGGACTTGGGGTGGTATTGCCTGCGGCATATTTGGGATGAAAATGTTTGGCGGTTTAGGAGGAGTAAGTTTATTAGCTCAGATAATCGGTTCATTAGCTGCAGTTATATTTGCTTTATTAAGCGGTTGGATTGTATATACTATTCTTAATAAAACTATGGGACTAAGGCTTTCTGAACATGATGAGTTTATGGGACCGGATTTAAGCATACATAATATTGAAGCATATCCAGAAGAATCATTGTAAAACGGAGGACAATAAAAATGAAAAAAATCGAGGCAATCATTCAGCCGGACAGGCTTGATGCGGTTAAAGAAGAATTATTTAAAGCAGATGTTCATAAAATGACAGTAAGCAGAGTTAAAGGTTGCGGACAGCAAAGAGGTTATACAGAAACTTATCGCGGTAAGATATTTAAGGTTAATCTATTGCCGAAAATAAAGCTGGAAATAGCTGTTAATGCAGATTTTGTCCAGATAACCGTAGATGCAATTATTAAGGGCGCAAGAACTGGAAAAATCGGAGACGGTAAGATATTTATTACTGATCTTCCTGAGTGTATTCGTATCAGAACTGGTGAAAAGGGCCAAAAAGCGATAGGCTAAAAATTTTATTGACAAGTTACCAAAAAATTGTTAAAGTTACTTTAACTAATAAGCACAAAGAAGTGCTTAAAAATGAGGCACAATGAAAAGACAATGGCGTTCTTTTGCTAAAAAAAGAATGCCATTTTTTTATTAATAAACAATATTGTTAGAGTACAAATTAAAGGAATAAGGAGGAATATATGGCAAGTGTAAGTGAAATTTTCGGAGAGTTGACTTTTAGTAAAAAAGTTATGGCTGAAAAACTTAGTAAGGATGTTTGCGGAAAATTGCTGGCAACTATTGAAACAGGGAAACTGCTTGATGAATCAATTGCCGGTGATGTTGCGCATGCAATGAAAGAATGGGCGATTGAAAACGGAGCGACTCATTTTACGCATTGGTTTCAACCCCAGCGCGGCGGTACAGCGGAAAAGCATGACGCGTTTATTACTTATGGCAAGAATGGTGAGATAGTTGAGAGATTATCTGCCAGACAGCTTATCCAATCAGAACCAGATGCTTCATCTTTTCCATCAGGCGGGATGCGTTCTACTTTTGAAGCCCGCGGATATACAGCCTGGGATCCGACATCGCCGGCTTTTTTGTTAGAAGCCGGCGACACAAAGACTCTGGTAATTCCCTCTGTTTTCTTGTCATGGACAGGTGATGTTTTGGATATGAAAACACCGATGCTGCGTTCTTTAAAGGCTGTGAGCAAGGCAGCACTTCGACTGCAGCAGTTGTTAGGAAATAAAAAAGTAAAAACAATTAAAGTTTTTGGCGGTCCTGAGCAGGAATATTTTCTGTTTTCAAAAGAACTTTATGCGACCCGTCCTGATTTGATTATTTGCGGAAGGACTTTGTTTGGCGCTCAGCCGGCAAAAGGCCAGCAAATGGAAGATCATTATTTTGGGGCAATTAAATCCTGTGTTATTGAGTTTATGGAAGACATGGATAATGAATTGTTTCGCCGGGGAATTCCCGCTAAAACTCGGCATAATGAAGTTTCTCCTAATCAGTTTGAAATCGCGCCTTTATATGAGGAAGTTAATCTTTCCATAGACCATAACTTGCAGCTGATGGATATTATGCAAAAAGTAGCTGACCGCCATGAAATGGTTGCCGTGCTGCATGAAAAACCATTAGGGGGAGTAAATGGTTCAGGCAAGCACTTCAATATGTCAATTGGTGATGATACCGGCGCTAATTATTTTGATCCTTCAGGCTCTCCGCAGAATAATATTATTTTTCTGCTTTCTTTAGGAGCGCTTATGCTTGGCGTGGATAAATTTGGCGGATTATTAAGAGGCGCGGTTGCTGATGCTGGCAATGATCACCGCTTAGGCGCAAATGAAGCTCCTCCGGCAATTATGTCAGTGTATCTTGGTGAATATCTCGATGCTTTGCTTAATGAAATCGAGGGTTTAGGTTCTGTTACTGATAAAAAGATGTCTGAAATATATTTAGGCCTGCAGGATCTGCCAAAAGTAGCAAAAGATACATCAGACAGGAATAGAACATCGCCGCTTGCTTTTACTGGCAATAAGTTTGAGTTTAGAGCAGTGGGTTCATCTCAGAACTGTTCTGAAGCAGCTACTTTGCTAAATATGCTTATGGCTTATGGCTATAATGAAATTGCTGACCGGATGGAAAAGAGTACAGCCAAGACAGATGGTAAAGCCAAGGCAATTGAAGTATTAGAAAAAGTTCTAAAACAAACAAAACACGTGCGTTTTGAAGGAAATAACTATGATGAGAAATGGCATAAAGAAGCGGCAAAGCGCGGTTTGCCTAATACTAAAAATACACCAGAAGCTTTAGAACAATTCTTACAGAAAGATGTGATCAATTTATATGAAAGCTTGGGAGTCTTAAACGCGAAAGAAGTTCATTCAAAGGTGGAAATTAAACTTGAAGCATATAATAAGATTAAAGAAATTGAATTTAAGACAGCAATGAATATTGCCAAGACACTGGTAATGCCGGCATTGCTCAAGCAACTTGGATTACTGGCTGATGCAAATACTGGAGTCAAAGCTGCTGGAATTAAGGATTCAATCATAGCTTCAGATATTAAAGAGTTAAATAAAATATACGGTGATATCCAGGCTGGCATTAATGGTCTGGAAAAAGAGATGGCAATAGCTGAGAAAGCCGGTGATGAGCTTAAAAAAGCAAAACTAATGGCTGTAAAATGCGTCGCAGCTTTAAATAAACTCAGAGTTGTGGTTGATATAGCTGAAGAATTAGTGGCCGATGAGCTTTGGCCAATGGCAAAATATCAAGAACTGCTGCTTGTTTTATAAGAGTTAGTTTGTTGAAAAATAGCAATCAGGATAGAAGAGCGATGCTTTGAAAATAAGTATCGCTCTTATGTCCATTAAATAATTTTGGGAATGAGGGATTTTATTAAATGATATATTTTCTTGAACACGAACCGATCGAAGGTCCAGGGATGTTAAAGCCTTTATTTGAAAATAATGGTTTTGCGACTTCGATAATTAAACTTTATGATGACCAGGCTTTGCCTGATGATTTTAATGAAATCGAAGCAATTGTCAGTTTAGGCGGGCCGATGAATGCTTACGAGGAAGACAAATATCCTTTTTTGAAAAAGGAAGATGAGTTTCTTAAAAAAATTATTAAGCTTGATATCCCCTGCTTAGGTATATGCCTTGGCTCGCAGTTAATTGCTAAAGCAGAAAAAGCGCAAGTTAAAAAAGCGGAAAAAGAAGAAATCGGCTGGTCTGTGGTGAAATTAACTGATCAAGGCAAAGCAGATGATTTGTTTTATTTAGTCAATGAAGAGCTTGAAGTTTTTCATTGGCATGGAGATACTTTTAATCTGCCGGTTGGCGCTGTTTTATTGGCCCAAGGGGCTGCTTGCCGCAATCAAGCATTTAAAATAGGTGATTATGTTTATGGGTTGCAGTTTCATTTAGAGGTTACTGATAAGGAAATTTTTGATTGGACGGAAAAGTATTTTAATATTGCTGATGCTGAAAAACAGGAATATGCGAAGAGCATGCTTTCAAAATATAGTGAAATTAAAAAAGATTTTGAGCTGCAAATGGATGTTATTGGAGCAAGCTTTCTTAAAATTATTAAAAAAAGGAATGCTGTTGCGAATCAGGAAATTTAAAAAATTTTCAAATCAAGTGCTTAAATTTTAGGCAGTTAATAAGTATTTTAAAATGAGGTAATATGAGCTCATTCAGCGAAAAAATTAATAGTTTCCAGAATCAAATAAAAGAGATTGAGATTTTTTTTATCAAAAAAGATACAAAACATCTATACAAACATTTAATAGAGATAGTAGAAAAACCTTTGATTGAAATGGTGCTAAAAGAAACTTGCGGTAATCAAAAGAAAGCAGCAGTACTTTTAGGGATAAATAGAAATACTTTGTATGTAAAAATTAAAAAACTTAAGATAAATATAAAAGAATTTAAATCTAAATTAGATTAAAAACAAGATTTTGAAAAAGAAAGGAATAATTCCTGATGAAGTTTAAACATTTACCTGCTAAACAGGGTCTTTATGATCCTGGCTTTGAAAAAGATGCTTGCGGCGTAGGCTTTGTCTGTAATATTAACGGCAAAAAGACTCATGATATTATCGAACAGGGTATTGAGGTTCTGGAGAGATTGAGTCATCGCGGTGCTGTCGGAGCTGATCCGGCTATCGGAGACGGAGCAGGCATACTTATCCAGATCCCCCATAAATTTTTACTCAAGGTTTGCAAGAAAAGAGGCATTGCAATACCTGAGATCGGTTGCTATGGAACGGGCTTGATCTTTTTACCTCCGAATAATCTTGCAAGAGAATCAGTCCAGGAAATATTTCAGAATATTGTTCACGCGGAAGGGCAGAAGCTTTTGGGCTGGCGTGATATCCCTGTGGATAATTCTGCTATCGGTAAGGGAGCCCAAAAGTCAATGCCGTTTATTTCACAGGTGTTTATCGGCAGGAATGAAAATCTTTCGGATGAACTGGCCTTTGAACGTAAGCTGTATGTTATTCGCAAGCAGATAGAGAATGCTGTTAAAGAATCAGCTGTCGAGCAAAAGACCTCTTTTTATATTACAAATCTATCATCCAGGACATTGAGTTATAAAGGGCTTCTAATGCCTTCACAGCTGAAAAAATTTTTCCCGGATCTTTTTGATAAAGAAATAGAGAGTGCTTTTTGTTTAGTACATTCAAGATATAGCACCAATACTTTTCCGACATGGGATTTGGCGCAGCCGTTTCGTTTTTTAGCCCATAACGGCGAAATAAATACATTGCGCGGTAATGTGAATTGGGTGCGTGCGCGTGAGCGGTTAATGAGCAGTGAACTTTTCGGCACAGACATAGAAAAACTAAAGCCGGTTATTGTCGAAGGAGGAAGCGATTCTGCTGCAATTGATAATATTTTTGAACTTTTAGTGTTATCCGGCCGTTCACTTGAACATGCGATGATGATGCTTATTCCGGCTGCGTGGCAGTATGATGAGTTTATGGAAAAGCAATTAAAAGATTTTTATAAATACCATGCTTGTTTTATGGAGCCATGGGACGGCCCGGCAGCAATAGCTTTTACTGACGGCAAAAATGTAGGAGCAGTACTAGACAGGAATGGCTTGCGTCCAGCGCGTTATATTGTAACGAAAAAGGGATTTGTTGTTATGGCTTCTGAGGTGGGGGTATTGGATATCCCTCCTGCTGAAATCGAAATCAGCGGCAGGCTTGAACCAGGAAAAATATTACTGATAGATACAGAATCCGGCCGGATAATAAATGATTCCCAAATAAAGAAAAATGTTTCAGCGCGCCATCCCTATGGGCAGTACAATGAAGAGAATATGATTGATCTGGACAAACTTATTTGCGGTGGTGTATCTGGGTATAAGAACGAAGATATTTTAGCTAATCTTAAGGCCTTTGGCTATACGCGTGAAGATCTTAAAATGATAATAAAACCTATGGCCGAAGAGGGGAAAGAGCCTGTGGGATCAATGGGAAACGATACTCCTCACGCATTTCTTTCAAAGAAACCCCAACTTCTATATAATTATTTTAAACAGCTTTTTGCTCAGGTAACAAACCCGGCAATAGATTCCATAAGGGAAAAGCTGGTAATGAGCCTGGAAAGTTTTATTGGTCCGGAGAAGAATATTCTCCATGAACATCCGGGGCATAGTCATAAGCTCAGAGTAAAAAATCCGATATTGAGCAATGAAGATCTGCAGAATTTGCGTGATATCAGTATCCAGGGGTTCAAAGCAAAAACAATTTATACTTTTTTTGGCGCTTCAACAGGAAAAGACGGATTTATCCAGGCTTTGGATAGGATTTGTTTTGAGGCAGAATATGCTATTGAGCAAGGGTATTCTTTTGTTATCTTAAGTGACCGGGGTGTTGACAAAGACAATATTGCTTTGCCGGCTTTTTTAGCTATGAGCGGGGTTCATCAGCATCTTGTCAGAAAGACCATACGTTCACAGGTGGCCATTATAGTTGAAAGTGCTGAGCCCAGAGAGGTACATCACTTTGCGCTTCTTTTTTCGTATGGCGCGGATTGCGTTAATCCATATCTGGCTTATGAAGCTATAAAGTATCTTATTGAAGAAAAAGAAATCTCTCTGAATTTTAAACAAGCACGGAAAAACTACAAGAAAGCATTAACAGATGGTATATTAAAGATTATATCTAAGATGGGCATTTCTACCCTTAGAAGCTATAGAGGGGCGCAGATATTTGAGGCGCTTGGTTTGGATGATGAGCTGATCGGTAAATACTTTTCCGGCACGTCAACACGTATTTCCGGAGTAGGAATTGAAGGAATCGCGGATGAAACGATAAAGCTGCATAAAGAAGCTTATCCGGAAAACAATATGGATATTCCGAATTTGGCAAGCGGCGGTATATATCAGTGGAAAAAGGATGGGGAATCGCATCTTTGGAATCCGAACAGCATCGCGGCGTTACAGGACGCTACACACAATAATGACCTTAATAAGTACAGGCAATTTGCTCAAATGATAAATGACCAATCTGCTAATCCGACAACTTTAAGGAGTTTGCTTAAATTTTCCACCTCTGGGGATAAAAAAATAAAGCCGATCCCGATAGATGAAGTAGAACCTATTGAAGATATTATGAAACGTTTTGCTACAGGAGCTATGAGTTTTGGTTCGATAAGCAGCGCTGCGCATGAGACAATTGCTATTGCCATGAACAGGATAGGCGGCAAATCAAATACCGGTGAAGGAGGCGAAGATCCTAACAGGTTTATTACTCTGCCTAATGGCGATTCAAGGAGAAGCGCTATAAAGCAGGTTGCATCTGGGCGTTTTGGCGTTACCATAAACTATCTTGTCAATGCTGACGAAATACAAATAAAGATTTCCCAGGGAGCAAAACCCGGCGAGGGCGGCCAATTGCCGGGGCATAAAGTCAGCGCGGAAATTGCTCGCACGAGATATACAACGCCCGGAGTTACTTTGATATCGCCTCCGCCGCATCATGATATATATTCGATAGAAGATTTGGCGCAACTGATATTTGATCTAAGAAATGCTAATGCTAAAGCACGTATAAGTGTAAAGCTTGTTTCAGAAGTTGGAGTGGGCACTGTTGCTGCGGGAGTTGCCAAAGGCCACGCGGATATGATTCTTATTTCAGGGGCAGACGGCGGCACCGGAGCATCACCGAAAAGTTCTTTGAGATACGCGGGGATGCCATGGGAATTAGGACTTGCTGAGACACATCAGACATTGCTGCTTAATAATCTGCGTTCAAGAGTACGCATACAAACTGATGGACAGATGCGTACAGGTCGTGATGTGGCTATAGCCGCTATGCTTGGGGCGGAAGAATTTGGTTTTTGTACGGCAGTCTTGATCGTCAGCGGTTGTGTCATGTTAAGGCATTGTCATCTGAATAACTGTTCAGTCGGCGTAGCTACACAGGATGGGATTTTACAAAAAAGATTTAGAGGCCGTCCGGAATATATTGTAAATTATTTTCATTTTGTCGCTCAGGAAGTTCGCCAGATCATGGCAAATTTGGGTGTAAAAACTATAAATGATTTAATCGGCAGAACGGACTTTCTCGAATTAAACGAAGAAATCATCCCTGAAAAAGCAAAGGGAATTGATTTTTCCCGGATTCTCTATCGGCCGGATGTTCCAGAAAATGTGGGGCGATATTTTGATTTAAAAAAAGATAACGGACTGGATAATGTTCTTGACAGAAAGCTTATTGAAAAATGTAAAGATGCTCTTGATAATAATAAACCGGTCAGCTTATTCTCAGATATTAATAATACAAACAGAGCTGCTGGTACAATGTTAAGCGGAGAAGTTTGCCGCAGATGTGGGGATGGAGTTCTTTTAGAGGACACCATAAAGTGTAAATTCAAAGGAATCGCCGGACAAAGCTTCGGAGCTTTTCTAGCCAGAGGCATAATGTTTGAAATGGAAGGAATGACGAATGACTATGTCGGCAAGGGGATTTCCGGCGGTAAGATTATAATATATCCGGATGCAAAAGCGCAGTATAAACCTGAAGAGAATATAATTATCGGTAATACCAGCTTTTATGGCGCAATATCAGGAGAGGCTTATATCCGCGGTATTGCCGGAGAAAGATTCTGCGTGAGAAATTCAGGGCTTTATGCTGTGGTTGAAGGAGTTGGCGATCATGGCTGTGAATATATGACCGGCGGTAGAGTTGTTGTTTTGGGTAAAACAGGCAGGAATTTTGCTGCGGGAATGTCAGGCGGGATAGCCTATGTATATGATGAAGAAAAGACATTTAAAAATCAATGCAATATGGATATGATTGAACTAGAAAAAGTACAAGAAGAAGATAAAGAAACACTGTATCACTTGCTCCAAAATCATTACAAGTATACAAAAAGCAGCAAGGCAAAAAAAATTATTGATAATATGCCTGAGGAATTAAAGAATATAGTAAAGGTTATTCCAATAGAATATAAACATATTTTAGCAGGAAGCAAAATAGAAAAAAAACTTGATTTGGCGGAGGAAGCTGATGGGTGATCTGAGAGGGTTTTTGAAAATAGCACGACAGGATGGAGAATATCGCCAGGCATGTGAACGCGTGCGGGATTTTAAGGACGTTTATAAATTGCGGTCTCAAGGCCAATCACAGGAACAAGCATCCCGCTGTATGGATTGCGCCATACCCTTTTGTCATTGGAGTTGTCCGCTGGGTAATTATATCCCGGAATGGAATGACTATATGTTTTCAGGGAATTGGAAGAAGGCTCTTTTGCTTTTAGAAGCAACAAATAACCTGCCTGAAATAACCGGCAGAGTCTGCCCGGCTGTTTGTGAATATGCCTGTGTTTTAGGTTTAAATGAAGAGGCAGTGACAATTCGCGAAAATGAACTCTCTATAGTAGAACTTGGTTTTAAGCATGGCTTGGTGAAGCCCAGGCCTGTAAGCAGCAGGACAAATAAAAAAATCGCAGTGATCGGTTCAGGTCCGGCAGGCCTGTCATGCGCGGTACAGCTTAATAAAGCCGGACACAATGTAATTGTTTTTGAGCGAGACAAAAAAGCCGGGGGGATATTACGTTATGGCATACCTGACTTTAAACTTGAAAAAAATATTATCGATAGGCGTATAGATATATGGGAAAAAGAAGGAGTGGTTTTTAAAACAGGCATAGAAGTAGGAAAAGATTACGCGGTTAAAGATATGTTAAAGAAGTTTGATGCACTTTGTTTGGCCGGAGGGTCGCGGACACCCAGGGATCTTAAAATCGAAGGCAGAGATCTCAAGGGTATATACTTTGCTATGGATTATCTGATGCAGGCAAATAAAATAATAGGCGGCGAAAAGGTTGCCGCTGATAAAATTATAAACGCAAAAGGGAAAAAAGTTGTTGTAATCGGCGGAGGGGATACAGGATCAGATTGCGTGGGAACCGCGCACAGACAGGGAGCTGATTGTGTGGTGCAAATAGAGGTTATGCCTCAGCCTCCGGAATGCCGAACAGATGATTATCCCTGGCCGAATTATCCGCTGCTCTTAAAAACATCATCTAGCCACGCGGAAGGAGGGCAGCGTCACTGGGCGGTATTGACTGAGAAATTTATTGGTGAAAAAGATCTTGTTAAGAAAATCTCCTGTACAAGAGTTGAATTTTCCAAAACACAAGCCAACAGCTGTCCGGTTATGAGAAAAATACCCGGTAGTGAGTTTGAGATTGAAGCGGACATGGTTATTCTGGCAATAGGATTTATTCACCCAGAACATTCAGGGATGCTTACTGATCTTGGGGTTGAATTTGATGAGCGTGGGAATGTAAAAACAGATACAGACTATATGAGTTCAGTAGACAAAGTGTTTGCTGCCGGTGATATGAGGAGAGGGCAATCATTAGTAGTATGGGCGATCGCCGAAGGGAGAAACTGTGCGTATAGTGTTGATAAATATTTAATGGGAGAAAGCAATTTGCCGTTAATGTAAGTTGCTTTTAAGAATTTATTATTAAGAAAAAGGATAATACATATGATAAGCACAGGAATAAAAGGGCTGGATAATGTAATTACAGGATTAAAGTCAGGAGATAATGTCGTTTGGCAGATAGATGATGTGAAGGATTATATCCAGCTGGTAAAGCCATTTGTGGATGAGTCGCTCAAACAAAAAAAGAAAGTTATATACATAAGGTTTGCTTTACATGTTGAGGTGCTCAAGCCCTCAAAAAGAATAAAGCGATACGAGCTTGATCCTAATGCCGGATTTGAATTTTTTACTACAAAATTACATAATATCATTACCCGGGAAGGGGAAGGCGCTTATTATGTGTTTGATTGTTTATCTGAGCTTCTTTTTGCTTGGGCCTCAGATATGATGATCGGAACCTTTTTCAAGGTTACCTGTCCGTATCTTTATGAGCTGAAAACAATCACTTATTTTTCTATATTACGCAATAACCACTCATTTAAATCTATAGCCCGTATTCGTGAGACAACACAGCTGCTTCTCGATGTTTACCACTGTGAGGGCAGTTTTTATCTTCATCCGTTGAAAGTATGGAATAGGTATTCACCAACGATGTTTCTTCCGCACCAGAGGGAAGGTGAATTATGTATACCGATCACGGACAGCGTTAATGCTGTTAAAATCCTTTCATATATGCGTGAAAAAGGAGCTGAAAGTGTTAAGCGAAATCTTGATTACTGGGATCGTTTATTTCTTGAAGCCGAGGAGTTGATTAAAAAAACTCGTGTATCAAAAAAGAAGATTCTGGATATGATAAAAAGGCTTAGCGGAATAATGATAACAAAAAACAAGAAAATTTTAGCTTTAGTCGTACGTAATTTTTCACTCTTGGATCTTCTGGATATAAAATCCAAATTAGTTGGAACTGGTTTTATTGGTGGGAAAACTGTGGGTATGCTTTTGGCCAGGAAGATGTTATCAAAAAACAAATCGTTGTTTTGGGGAAAATTTTCAGAGCCCCATGATTCATTTTATATAGGTTCGGATATGTTTTATTCATATTTAGTTGAAAACCAATGGTGGAAATTGCGCATGCAGCAAAGAACAGAAGAGGGATATTTCACCACTGCGAAAATTTTGAAAGAAAAGATGCTTTACGGAATGTTCCCGGATGAGATAATGGAGCAGTTCCAGCAGATTATCGAATATTTTGGCGCATCTCCGATTATAATTCGTTCAAGCTCTCTTTTAGAGGATGGCTTTGGGAACGCGTTTGCCGGAAAATATGAAAGTATATTTTTAGCAAATCAAGGCACTCCTGAGCAAAGGTATATTAAATTCGCTGAGGCTGTAAAACTTATTTATGCAAGTACGATGAGTGAAGATGCTCTTGCCTACAGAAAACAAAGAGGATTGGATAAATTAGATGAGCAAATGGGACTTTTGGTGCAGAGGGTATCTGGAGCGCATCACAAGCATTATTTCTTCCCTGATCTTGCCGGCGTTGGAGTTTCTTATAATACATATGTATGGAACGAAAACATAGATCCTAATGCGGGGATGCTTAGGTTGGTATTTGGACTCGGCACAAGAGCGGTTGACCGCGTTGAGGGCGATTATCCCCGAATGGTGGCTTTAGACGCGCCTTTGCAGCGGCCATACTCACAAAGAGATGATTTAAAAAGGTTTTCGCAGCATAAAGTCGACCTTATAGATATAAAAAAGAATAATTTTGATATTGTTTCTCTTGAAGAACTTGTAAATGAAAAAATTTATACGGATTTAGAACGCGTAGCTGTGAAAGATTATGAGGCTATGCGGATGATGAGTGAAATGGGTAAAGAAGAAGAACATTGGATATTGACATTAGATAAACTCTTTGATGATAATAATTTTGCCGATTCATTTAAGAATATATTAAAAACACTGCAAAAGGGCTATAATTATCCGGTTGAGATAGAATTCACTGTAAATTTCACAAAGGATGATAAATTTAAAATAAACCTGTTACAATGCCGCCCTTTGCAGACATGGGGAGTAGGACACGGAGTAGAGATACGAGAAAAGATAAGAAGCGAAGATATACTTTTTAAATCGCACGGGTACTTTCTTGGAGGTAACTCTTCGCAGCGGATTAAGAGAATCATACATGTTGATCAAGTGAAATATATTAAGCTTGTTCAGTCGGACAAATATCAAGTTGCTCGTTTGGTGGGAGAGTTGAATAGAAAAATAGAGGATAGAGAAGGCTTGCCTACGCTGCTTATCGGTCCGGGAAGGTGGGGGACAACAACGCCTTCTTTAGGGATACCGGTTAAATTTGCGGAAATAAATAATGTTTCTGTTTTAGTAGAGGTTGCATCAACAGCCGATAACCTAATGCCTGAACTGTCGTTTGGAACACATTTTTTCCAGGATCTTGTTGAGACAAACATATTCTACGTTGCTTTGTTTCCCGGGAAAACAAATGTTATGTTCAATACTAAATGGCTTGCCCAGTCAAAAAATTTATTTGCTGAGCTTATCCCCCAATCTGCTAAATATGAAAATCTTATTGGCGTTTATGATGTCAGCGATAGGGATTTAAAAATAATGTCTGATGTTGTATCGCAAAAACTCGTGTGTTTTTCAAGCCAGAAGAGGATTTCTAAATTAAAGCAAAAATAGTATTGCAACATTGCAGTTATTTTAAAAGGCTCAGATTTTGGAGAAACTGGAATATTTGAAACATTTCAGTTGTCAATGTTTCTGTTTTTAGTAAAGGTATTATTTTTTAATGTGACTGTTATTAACTTTTCTTCTATAGTATGTCACTTGCAAGATCTGCAAGCTCAGAACGCTCTCCTTTTTCCAGATTTATATGAGTATAAATTTTTTGGCCTTTCATTTTATCAATCAGATAAGCTAAGCCATTAGAAAAAGTATTTAAGTATGGATGGTCTATTTGGAAAATATCTCCGGTGAAAACCATTTTTGTATTATCACCAGCGCGGGTAATAATAGTTTTTATTTCATGTGGGGTCAGGTTTTGCGCCTCATCAACAATAAAGAAAATATCAACCAAACTTCTTCCTCTTATATAAGAAAGTGGAGCAATTACAAGCTTTTCTTCATCAAGTAATTTTTGCAGTTTCCTTTGTTTTGAATCAGATTCAATGAATGTATGCTTTATAACTCCCAGATTGTCATAAAGTGGCTGCATATAAGGTTCAAGTTTTGAGTGGATATCCCCAGGTAAATAACCAATATCTTTATTGCTCAAAGGAACAATTGGCCTAGCCATATAAATCTGAAAGTATTCTTTTTTATTTGCTAAGGCGCCAGCTAAAGCGAGAAGAGTTTTTCCTGTTCCGGCTTTTCCGGAAATGGTTACTAGCTGAATTTTCGGATTCATTAAAGCGTGCAGAGCAAATATTTGTTCGGCGTTTCGCGGAGTAATTCCATAAGCCGATTCTTTATTTATCCGTTGAATTTTTTTTGTCTCAGGATTGCAGTAGGCAAGTACTGATTTTTTTCCATTACGCATGATGATGTATTCATTGGGCAAAATCTCTCTTTTGGAAGATAATTCTGATGGATCAATTTCAAACGGTTCTTTGTACATCAAATCAATCAAGGCATCAGAGACATCTTCAACAACTCGGTAGCCGGTATATAGCTCGGTAATATCTTTAACATGGTCACTGGTATAGTCAGCAGCGATTAAGCCAACTGCTTTTGCTTTCATTCTCAGGTTAACATCTTTGCTTACAAGCGTAACTTGGCGATCCGGATTTTCATCGGCCAGACAATAAGCAGTATTAAGGATCTTATGATCAGCTAGGTCGCTGGAAAAAGTCAGAGACAGGTCTTCGTGCATTGCTTGACCGAGCTTGATGATTATTTTACTTCTATTTGGGCCAATGCGCACGCCTTCATCAAACAGCTTATCGCCGCTTAAATTATCCAGAGCTCGGACAAACTCCCGGGCGTGAAAATTTAGGGTTTCATTGCCTTTTTTAAAGCGGTCCAGCTCTTCGAGTACGTATATAGGAACAACTATATCATGATCTTTGAATTGATAAAGACAGGCGCTGTCATGAAGAATTACGTTTGTATCAAGGACAAATGTTTTTGCTTTTTTTTCTGCCATATCAAAAATCCTTTTTTAGATATTGTTGAAAAGAAGGTTATAATCTTTTACTTGAGCATCCTGTCTCACATAGATTATACTTAAATTAAGCTTTTGAGGCAATATTTTTATTATTGTTTATATTAAAAGAGATGATATACTATGAAAAAAGGAAAAACATTCTTATTGACTATGAAAAAAAGCTGTCTTATTACTATACTGTTAGTTTTGATATTTCTTGGATTTACCTTAAGGACTCAAGCAGAGGTTGAAGAACTTGTGCCTCCGGGTATGGAATTGCGCGTAGTTGGACAGGCAAGTATGCTTGTTCCGCAAGATGCGGAAATTCAGGAAAAAGGTGGTTTAATAATTATCGAACAAATTGATAAGTATGTCGCGCGGACTTTATTTGAAATGAAACAGCAGATGAAAGATCTTAAGGTTCAACAAGAAAAACTAAGTAAAGAAGTCGAACAATTAAAGGCAGAATTGGCAAATAAGAACAATTAATAATTAACAAAGGGCTTTTGATGGTATGTATTTAGAAATCGCTTATATTGTATTGGGTATTGTGTTGCTAATGCTTGGACGTAAATTATTCTGGCTGTTTGCCGGGATGACTGCTTTCGCGATCGGACTTGAATATGCTGGATTATTTTTGCCTGGCAAATCTGATAAAATTGTCTTAATAGCCGCGCTTATTTGCGCGATTATTGGACTTGTCCTGGCTTTTGTTGTCCAGAAAATAGGACTGGCAATAGCTGGTTTTTTAGCTGGAGGATATGTGTCGATGATGCTTATTAAGGAATTGGGCTTTCAACTCTCATGGATTCCTTGGGTTATATTTATTGTCGGCGGGATATTAGGGGTAATTCTTATCCTGGTTATATTTGACTGGGCTTTAATTATTTTATCATCACTTATTGGGGCTTTTCTTATTATTCAAGCAACTGGGTTTAGTTTGTATTTAACAAAAATATTATTTATTCTTTTGACTGCTGTGGGGATAATAACACAGTTGACTCAGCATAAAGAAAGAGCCTGACCAGCCTGGAGGCATTTACTGGGTATTAGGGGAATTGTGAAAAAAAGAGCAGTAATTGTAATAATTGTTTTTCTGAATTTTTTGCAAAATTGTTTTGCCAATGAAGTGCGAATTCCGCGATTTGAATTATCCAGCGAAATATCTCAGGTATCTTACAAAGAACCGGGAGTGATGAAGCAGTCAGGAAATATGTATGGCATTTCAGGGGCATATAACTATTTTGACGATATCGTTATTAGATTTGAAACTCGTTTAACTTCTGGTCAAGTTGACTATAGTTCAATTAATACCGGGCGGATGGATTCTATAGATGATATCCTTTTTGAGTTTCGGGCAATCACGGGCTTTAATATTTCTCCTGATGAAGAATGTATTGTTCTGCCTTATTTTGGTTATGGGTATCGCTATCTAGAAGATGATTCCCAGGGGCGGGTAACTACTACCGGACATCTTGGGTATAAAAGAGAAGCAAATTATTATTATTCACCTATCGGGCTTAGTATTATAAAAGAGACTAGGCATGGATTTATTCTGCAAGCTAATTTGGAGTATGATCTTTTTTTGTTAGGAATTCAAAAAAGCTATTTGAGTGATGCTATTCCCGCAAGAAGCGATTTGGAAAATAAACAAAAAACTGGTTATGGGTACAGATTTTCGTTTAAAATCGAAAAGGAACAGAAATATTTTAATATTAGTATCGAGCCTTATATCATGTATTGGAATATTGGGCAGTCGGAATCAGCGGATATTAGTGATTCGGGGATTATAATCGGATATGGATATGAACCAAAGAACTACTCTACAGAATATGGTCTGAGAGCTGCTTTTAATTTTTGAAATAAAAAACTATATTCAGGTTTAGTAAATATATAAAAAACAGCGGGTTTTGTTATAATAAAGCCCAGAACACTAGGGTTAGGATCAATACTAGAAGATGCGGCTGTTTAAAAAATATGCCTATGACGGATAAGCATCAACCTGTTTGTATTATTTCTGTAAGGTATCTTAAATAAAGGTAATAATCAATATGATTAATAATCAAGCTTTAGAAGCGATTTTTAAAGGTTCAATAAAATTAAAAGCCTATGAGTCTTGCCTGATTGTTGCGGATACGGAAAAAGAATCGATTGGTCGGGATTTTCTGGAATTTGCTCAGAAAATTACTCCTAATGTAAAGTTAATATTAATGAATCCGACATTGGAACATGGAGTAGAGCCTCCGGATAATATAGCAGAGCAAATGCTGATGCATGATGTTGAATTTTTAATAACCAGTAAGTCTCTATCTCATACTAAAGCCAGAAGACAGGCAACGGCCAAAGGAGCGCGGATAGCGTCTATGCCCACGGTTACAGAAGATATTATTAATCGCTGTTGTGATATTGATTATGATTTATTAAAAGAAAATTCACAAAATCTTTATAAAGCCTTACAAGCAGCATCAACTTTGCGTGTGATTACGAAATTAGGCACAAATATTCAATTTACAATTGGTAAAAATAAATGGTTTGGGGAAAATGGAGGCAGTTTTGATTTTCCTGGAGCTTTTGGTAATTTGCCAGAAGGCGAAGTTTCTTTTGCTCCTTTTGATTGTAATGGACAATATATTGTTGATGTTTCTTTTCCCGGTTTAGGAATTTTAGACTCACCAATAACTTTTAAAGTGAAAAACGGCTTTGCTTATGAGATAACTGGCAAAGGAAGTGATCAGATAATTAAGCGTTTGAATTCAGTTGGTCCCAAAGCGTACAAAATCGCGGAATTAGGCATAGGGCTTAATCCGAAGGCAAAAGTGAGAGGTCTTGTTTTAGAAGATGAAAAAGTTTGCGGAACAATTCATATTGCTTTGGGTAATAATATGTCATATGGGCAGGATAATGATGTGCCGTTGCATTTAGATGGAGTTATTAGTTTTCCGGATATTTACGCTGACGATAAATTAATTATGAAAAGTGGCCAATTAACAAATTAGTTTTAGTTCAAGGATTATATAAATAAATGAACAGATTAGATGATAAAGGAAAAATCCAGTATCCATGTCTCTGGTTGTATAAAATTATTGGTGTAGATAGAGATAAAGTGGAAAATGCTTTGATGAAAATTCTTACCAATGATCAGGATAAGATAAAAATGAGTTTTTCAAATATTAGTAAAAAGGGAAAGTATCTTGCTTTTAATGTAGAGCTAAAAGTTGAAAATGAGCAAGCAAGAGACTTGATTTACACAAAACTAAAAAAAAATCCGGATATTAAGGCGGTACTTTGATTATCTTTGGAGTGAATAATGGCTGAAAATGAAACTATCAAAAATTTATTTTCACAGATCCCTGATCGTATTCCTGAAGAAATTTTTAATACTCTTTTTGAAACTGATGGGTTGAAAATAGAAAGAATTATTTCTAATGGTCATTCTACGGCAAAAGATCAATGGCTTGAACAGAATAGAAGTGAATGGGTATTAGTTGTTCAGGGATCAGCTGAATTATTATTCCAAGAACCAGTCATGTCCGTTATGCTTAAAGCTGGGGATTATGTTTTGATTCCCGCGCATTGTAAACATCGGGTCGCATGGACAGCTGCAAATCAAAAAACAGTTTGGCTGGCTGTTCATGGCCAGGAGATAAGAAAACAAACAGTTTATAAGGAGCAAATTTGAAAATATCGAGTTTATTGGAAAAAGTCAGACAGCAAAAACCGCTGATACATCATATAACAAATTGGGTGACAATTTATGATTGTGCTAATATAGTTAAGGTTTTGGGCGCATCCCCGGTTATGGCGCATGCGCCTGAAGAAGCTGCGGAAATGACTGGTATTGCTGATGCTTTAGTATTAAATATCGGGACATTAACTAATGAGCTAATTAAGGTAATGATTATAGCGGCTATGCGCGCGAATAAAAAAAACATACCGATTGTCCTTGATGTTTGCGGAGCTGGTGCGACAAAATTTCGCGATGAAAAAATAGTTGAATTGCTTGACCACGCAAAGATTAATATCATTAAAGGCAATGCTTCGGAAATTGCCCGGGTTGCGGGTATTGATGTTTGTACCAAAGGCGTGGATAGTACTGAAGTATATGCTGATTTGATTCTGGTTGCTCAGAATTTAGCAGTGCAAAGAGAATGTGTTGTGGTAGTAACAGGAGAAATTGATATTATTGTCAGCAAAGACAAATGTTTTAAAGTAAAAAATGGTAATAAAATGATGAGTCAGGTTGTGGGTACTGGATGCATGGCTGCTTCTGTTATTGGGACATTTGCTGCTGTGGGTGATGATTTAGCTGAAGCTGCCTGCGCGGGACTGTGTGCTTATGAAATAGCGGCAGAACAAGCAGCAGCATTAGCGTCAGGGCCAGGTACATTTAAAGAGAGATTGTTTGATTGTTTATGCTGTCTGGATTCGGCTACAGTTGATGCCGCTCAAAGGGTTGAATAAATGCGGGGTTTTTATTTTATTACAGATGACGCGCTGAGTGTTAATGGGACAATAAATGATGTAAAATCAGCGGTAAGCGCCGGAGTTGAGGTTGTTCAATATCGCTGTAAAAATCGATCTGTAAAATATATGTGCTGTCAGGCTATGGAATTAAGGCAAGCGGCTAAAGGGGCTTTATTCATAATTAATGACAGGGTTGACATTGCTTTGGCCGTGGATGCAGCTGGGGTGCATTTAGGGCAAGATGATATGCCTTGTGATTTAGCAAGGAAAATCCTGGGACCTGATAAAATTATTGGGATTAGTATTCATAATGCAGACCAAGCTCTTTTGGCGCAGAAACAAGGAGCAAGCTATATAGGTATCGGAGCGGTATTTGCCACTAATACGAAGTCTGAATCTGTGGCCTTGGGTATTGAGATAATTGCTCAGGCAGCAAAGCAGGTCTCGATACCGATTGTGGCAATTGGCGGTGTTAATTTAGAAAATGCTAAACAAATCATAGCTGCAGGCGCGAGTGCAGTCTGCGCAATATCTGCTGTGATAACTAAACAGGATGTTACTCTGGAAATTTTAAAATTTCAAAAATTATTTGAATGAAAAAACTATTAAATACTTCACTTGATGAGATTGATTTCGCGGTTGTTGATTTAGAAACAACTGGTTTTTGTTCGCAGCGGGATTGTGTTATTGAAGTTGCTGCTGTAAAAATAAAAAGCGGTAATATAAAGGAGCATTATCAATCTTTGATCTATGCGGAATACATTCCTTATCAGGCAACCCGGGTTCATGGTATAGATTTACAGATGGTGGCAGATGCTCCATCTTTAAATACAGTGAGAAATGATTTTCGGGAATTTATTCAGGGATGTGTTTTGGTTGGGCATAATATTAAGTCATTTGATATGCCTTTTTTGTGCAATGCTTTTAATATTGAAGAAAATGCTTTTTGTGTTGATACTCTAAAACTATCTAGATTGTTGTTTGCCAAAGAGCGTACGCATAAATTATCAGTAGTAGCGCAAAGACTGGGTATAAAAAACGATAGATATCATCGGGCATTAGATGATACCTTGGTAACTGCAAATGTTTTTCTCGAGTTTTTAAAAATAGGCAACAGGCAGTTTAAAGTTTTAAAAGATATTATTGCCTGATTAATAATAAAACATTATAATAAACTTTCAGGAGGAGAAAATATGAAAAAAGGATCAATAATAGTATTTTTTATGGTTTTAATCAGTGGATTTTGCGGTTTTACGGTTCAGGGTAATGCTCAGCAAATAGATAAAGAAATAGCAAATAATCAGGTTGAGCAGGTAAAGTTAGAATTGGAAATTGTGAATAATGAAATATTAGATTTTGATTCAGCGAATGAAAATGAATACTTAGAATCGCAAGCCCAAGCGCAAAAAGATGCTGCGCTTGCTCAGCAGCAGTTAGATGTTGAAATAGAATCATTGCTGGAGCAGGTAAATCAAGATTCTGAACAACTTGGAGAAACTTTTTCAAAAGAAGCGCAAGAGAATACGCGGCAAATTAAGCAGGAAACTGTACAGCAGGTTGAAGAAATAGAAGTTCAGGCCCAAAAGGTAGAATCAGATAAATTAGATCAAGAGTAAACAAAGAGTATAATATTTAAAATGGATAATAAACATAAAAAACAAGCGCAAAGAGAAGAAGAAAAAAAACAGTTTATCGTGCTGATTATCTTCTTAATTGTTTTGTTTTGTGGTTTATTGTTTATGAATAAACGGTTTCACCCGAGATTTGAACATAAACCTCCGGAGTTTGAGGAAGATGTAAAGACATATGATGGTTCTTTGCATCGGAATATATCGAATCCTTTTGGATCGGAGTAATATATTACTATTTAATTCTTGTTTTTCTGGTTTTTTTTGGGAAATGGGTTAAAAACGATAAAAATGCTTAGTTTTTAAGCATTTTTATTGTTTTAAGGCCTAAAATATAAATTTTTTAAAAAAAAGCTTTATCGCAGAGATTAATTGTATTATAATTACTAACATTGTAAACCCTTCAAAACTCCTGTTTTATATTAAGGTTCTGTTTACTATATGTTAACAAATACCTTTAATATAATTAATTTAAAAATATAGAAATATTCAATTTTTTTATGAATGAGATAAATAGCGCGCATAAAAGCATAAAAGCGAAAATTGTTCTAGAAGATGGTAGAATTTTTCAAGGCTATTCTTTTGGCGCAACTGGTACTACCTTTGGTGAAGTTGTTTTTAATACGAGCATGTCTGGTTACCAGGAAATTCTTACTGATCCTTCATACAAAGGTCAAATTGTTACAATGACCTATCCTCTTATCGGAAATTATGGTGTAAACAAACAAGATGTTGAATCGAGTAAACCTTTTGTTGAGGCTTTGATTGTTAAAGAATGTTCTCGGATTGCCAGTAATTGGCGCTCAAATGATACCTTAGCTTCATATCTTAAAAATAATAATATTATCGGTATAGAAGGCGTGGATACTCGTGCGATTACTCGTCACATCCGGTTAAAAGGGGCTTTGAAAGCAGTTATATCCACAGAGGATTTAGACGATAAAAGCTTGCTTGAAAAGGTTACTGTGTCTTCTGGTCTTTTGGGTATTGATTTGGTCAAAGAAGTTACTTGTGCTAAAGCCTATGCGTGGAATAATCAGGGAAAATATCATGTTGTTGTTCTTGATTGTGGCGTAAAATTAAATATCCTCCGCTCTCTGGCCTTAAACAACTGTAAGGTAACGGTTGTGCCGGCTCAGACAAGCGCGGAAGATATTTTAAAATTTAAACCAGACGGCTTAATGCTTTCCAATGGTCCTGGAGATCCGGAGCCGGTTACCTATGTAATTGAAACTGTAAGTAAATTGCTGGGTAAACTGCCGATTTTCGGAATATGCTTGGGGCAGCAGATGATTGGCTTGGCTTTGGGCGGTAAAACTTATAAACTTAAATTCGGTCATCATGGCGGTAATCAGCCTGTTAAGGATTTAAAAACAGGCAAAATTGATATTACTGTCCAGAATCATGGATTTTGTGTTGATATTGATTCGCTAAATAAAAATGATATTGAGATTACGCATATGAATCTTAATGATAAAACTCTAGAGGGGATCAAGCATAAAAAACTGTCAGTGTTTTCTGTTCAGTTTCATCCAGAAGCTTGTCCCGGTCCGCATGATTCAGCTTATTTATTTACAAATTTTGTAGAAATGATTAAAAACCATAAAAAATAAAAGAGTTATTATGCCGAAAAGAACAGATATAAAAAAAATATTAATTATTGGTTCTGGTCCGATTATTATTGGACAAGCTTGTGAATTTGATTATTCCGGAACTCAGGCTTGCAAGGCATTGCGTGAGGAAGGGTTTGAAGTTGTTTTGATTAATTCCAATCCAGCTACAATAATGACTGATCCGGAAATAGCAAATGCTACTTATATCGAGCCGATTACTCCGGAAGTATTGGAGAAAATCATTGCCAAGGAGCGTCCCGACGCGCTTTTACCTACTTTAGGGGGGCAGACTGCGCTTAATACAGCAATGAAAGCTGCTGAAATGGGTATTTTAGAAAAGTATAATGTGCGGATGATCGGAGCTAATACAACGGTTATCCGAAAAGCAGAAGATAGAAAATATTTTAAAGAAGCAATGCTGAAAATTGGGCTTGATTTACCAAGAAGTGCTTTGGCTTATAACATGCCGGAAGCAATGGAGGCTTTAAAACAAATCGGGTTGCCGCTGATTATCCGTCCCAGTTTTACCATGGGGGGGACTGGCGGAGGGATCGCGCAAACTGAGGAGGAATTTGAAAAAATTTGTCAGTTAGGTTTGCGCAATAGTATGATTAATGAGATCTTGGTTGAAGAGTCAATCTACGGCTGGAAAGAATACGAGCTGGAGGTAATGCGTGATTCTAAGGACAATGTGGTTATTATTTGTTCAATTGAAAATTTTGATCCAATGGGTATTCATACAGGAGATTCTATAACCGTAGCGCCCGCGCAGACTTTGACTGATCAGGAATATCAAAAAATGCGCGATGCGGCTTTGGCGATTATCCGGGAAATCGGAGTTGAAACCGGTGGATCGAATATTCAGTTTGCGGTGAATCCTAAAGATGGCAGAATGATTGTTGTTGAAATGAATCCGCGTGTTTCCCGCAGTTCTGCTTTAGCCAGTAAAGCTACGGGCTTTCCGATTGCCAAGTTCGCGGCGAAGTTAGCAGTAGGGTTTACGCTGGATGAAATTCAGAATGATATAACCAAAGAAACTCCGGCTTCCTTTGAACCGACAGTTGACTATTGTGTTGTGAAAATTCCCCGGTTCACTTTTGAAAAATTTCCCGAAGCGCAGGATATTCTCGGGATATCTATGAAGTCAGTCGGTGAAACAATGGCCATTGGCAGAACGTTTAAAGAAGCTTTGCAAAAAGGTTTAAGAGGCTTGGAAATTGGACATATTGGATTTGATAATAAAAATGATTTTCGAGAGATTGAACAGGAAAAGCTATTGCACCGACTTAAAGAACCTAATGCTTCGCGGATCTTTTATATAAAATATGCTTTTCAGAAGGGGATGAGTTCTGAAGAGATTTGTAAATTAACTGATATTGATCCGTGGTTTATTGATAATTTAAAGCAGATTGTTGAATTAGAAGAAGAGATAAAAAATCAGGGGAAAGATATTTTTCATATTGACGCAGGATTGCTGCGCAAGGCAAAGGAATATGGATTTGGCGATGAGCAGCTGGCAAAACTTTTAAATACAGATGAAGTGACTGTACGCAATCAAAGGAAAAAACTCGGGATTATAGTAACCTATAAATTAGTTGATACTTGCGGTGCGGAATTTGAAGCCTATACGCCTTATTATTATTCAACTTATGAGCAGGAAGATGAAACCCGTATTTCAAATAAGAAAAAAATTATGATCTTAGGCGGCGGTCCTAATCGAATCGGGCAGGGAATAGAATTTGATTATTGTTGCTGTCATGCCTCCTTTGCTTTAAAAGAGCTGGGATTTGAAACAATAATGGTTAATTCAAATCCAGAGACTGTTTCTACTGATTATGATACTTCGGACAAACTTTATTTTGAGCCATTGACATTTGAAGATGTAATGAATATTGTTGACAGAGAAAAACCAGATGGAATTATTGTCCAATTTGGTGGGCAAACTCCATTAAATTTGGCAAGAAAACTTAAGAATGCCGGAGCCCCGATAATTGGAACTTCTGTAGAGTCAATTGATCGCGCTGAAGATAGGGACAAATTTTCGCAATTAATTAAAGAATTGGGGATTAATCAGCCGCCGAATGGATCAGCTACATCAAGAGATCAGGCAATCGCCATTGCCAAGGAAATTGGATATCCGATATTGGTTCGACCTTCATATGTTTTAGGTGGTAGAGCGATGAGGATTGTTTATAATGAAAAAGATTTAACAAAATTCATGATTGAAGAAGCTGAAGCAATTGATATCTCAAGTGAAAAACCGATTTTGATTGATAAGTTTTTAGAAGACGCGGTTGAAGTTGATGTTGATGCTTTATCTGATGGGCATACTACGATTATTGGCGGGATCATGGAACATATCGAAGAAGCCGGAGTGCATTCTGGAGATTCTGCATGTGTGCTGCCTCCGCATACTTTAAGTGACAAGATTCTGGATATTATTAGACATAATACTAAGCTATTATCAAAAAAATTAGAAGTAAAAGGACTTTTAAATATACAATTCGCGATAAAAAATAGCATTGTTTATGTGCTTGAAGTTAATCCTCGGGCATCACGCACTGCTCCTTTTGTAAGCAAGGCAACAGGAATTCCTCTAGCAAAAATTGCCGCAAAAATAATGGCAGGCAAAACACTAGATCAGTTAGGAATAAAGGATGAGAAAAAAATAAAACATGTTGCGGTAAAAGAATCAGTATTGCCTTTTTCTCGATTCTCCGGAGTAGATATAATCCTTGGGCCGGAGATGAAATCAACAGGCGAAGTAATGGGCATAGACAAAACTTTTGGGATTGCTTTTTATAAGTCACAATTGGCCGCTGGGTCAGTGCTTCCGACAAAAGGCAAGATATTTATTAGTGTTAAAGCCAATGATAAAAAATCTATAGTAGCTGTTGGGAAGAAACTGGTTAATTTAGGTTTTGAGATTATTGCGACAAAAGGAACGTATAATGTTTTAAACTCAAACAATATTCAAGCTACGGTTATTGATAAGATCAGTGATAAGATTAGTGATAATAATGTGCTTGATTTAATTAGACAGGGACAAATTAAGCTGATTATAAATACCCCGACTGGACATAAAAGCCAGTCAGATATGAAGTCGATAAGAAACGCGGCAGTAATGCACGGTATTTCATGTATAACAACTATACAGGGAGCGCAGGCTGCCGTAAATGGAATAGAGGCAATACTGGAAAAAGATTTTTCTGTTACATCAATTCAGGAATTCATCAAGAATTCAGGATAAAGAGGCTAGTATGTGTGGAATATTTGGTATTGCTGGACATAAAGAAGCGGCTCGTTTAACCTATTTAGGTTTGTACGCGCTGCAGCACCGCGGAGAAGAAAGTGCTGGTATTGTCAGTTATGATCTAGGCAGAATAAATGCTCATCAGGGAATGGGCTTGGTTGAAGACGTTTTTGATGAAAGCGCGATCCGTTCTTTAAAAGGTCCAATAGCTGTTGGTCATGTTCGCTATTCAACAACTGGATCAAGCCTGGAACGAAATATACAGCCGTTTCTTGTAAATCATAAAAAAGGACATATTGCGATCGCGCATAATGGTAATTTGACTAATACCAGCCATTTGCGGGAAACATTAGAAGAGCAGGGATCTATATTTCAGACAACAATGGATTCAGAAGCAATTGTTCATTTTGTCGCGCAATCAAAGGATCGGGATTATCGTAAAAGAGTAATCCATTCTTTATCTAATTTAGAGGGAGCATACTCATTAGTTATGCTGCTTGATGATGTTTTAGTTGGTGCGCGTGATCCACATGGTTTTAGGCCTTTATGTTTAGGGAAATTAAACGGGGCTTATGTGCTGGCCAGTGAAACTTGTGCTTTAGATTTGATTCAGGCTGAATATATCCGCGAAATTGAACCAGGCGAGATTGTTTTTATTCGGGATAAAAAATTGGAATCAATGAAACCATTTCCTGAACAAAAACACGCGTTCTGTATTTTTGAATACATATATTTTGCCAGACCGGATAGTAATATTTTTGGTAAGAATGTTTATCTCACGAGAAAGCGTTTGGGGGAAGAGATGGCAAAAGAATCACCAGCTGAATGTGATTTGGTTATGCCCATCCCCGATTCAGGTAATTCCGCGGCATTAGGGTTTGCTAAAAAATCAAAAATTCCTTATGAAGTAGGGATGATTAGAAATCATTATGTCGGTAGAACCTTTATCCAGCCTTCTCAGTTTATAAGAGATTTTCGCGTAAAAGTAAAACTCAATCCAATTAAAGATGTAATAAAAGGTAAGCGGTTGGCAATTATCGAAGATTCTATTGTTCGCGGGACAACAAGTAGAGCAAGAATAAAGACTATTCGTGAATCCGGAGCAGAAAAAATGCATATGCGAATCAGTTGTCCTCCGATTAAAGCGCCGTGTTTTTATGGAATTGATTTTCCCACAAAAAAAGAATTAATCGCCGCTAATTATACGGTGAAAGAAATAGAAAAATTTATGGGCTTAGACAGCTTAAAATATTTAAGCCAAGAAGGTTTATTAAAAGCAATGCTTTTGCCAGCATGTGAATTTTGCACCGCGTGCTTTGATGGTAATTATCCGACTAAAATCCCTAAGAAATTTTCCAAAAAAATGCTGGAAAAAAAGCGTTAAACAGAATAGTTTATTTAGAAATTCTCAAAAGTGATGACTTGTGGTAGGCTAATAGTAGCGCATAAATAAAGTGGATAGTGATATATTAAAGCAGATGAGTATAGTTAAATAAGCTTTTTGTGTAGTATCTTAAGAAACGAGTAAATAATGATAAAATATATTTTTATTACAGGCGGAGTAATTTCCAGTTTAGGCAAGGGGATTGCCGCGGCTTCGATAGGTAAACTCTTAGAAGCTAAAGGATTGAAAGTAACAATAATTAAATGTGATCCTTATCTTAATGTTGATCCGGGAACAATGAGTCCTTTTCAGCATGGAGAAGTTTATGTTACTGATGACGGCGCGGAAACAGATTTAGACCTTGGCCATTATGAGCGTTTTACCAATGCTGTCTTGAGTCGTGATAATAATATAACCACAGGGAAAATATATTATTCGGTTATTACTAAAGAACGTAGAGGCGACTATCTCGGGAAAACTGTACAGATAATTCCGCATATCACTGATGAAATAAAAAATAGTATTAAAAAAGCATCGCAGGGAAAAAAGCATGATGTTGTGATTGTGGAAATCGGAGGTACAGTTGGAGACATTGAAGGACTTCCGTTTCTTGAAGCAATAAGACAGTTTAAATTAGAGCTAGGTTATTCGAACGCGATAAATATTCATTTAACACTTGTTCCATTTATTAAATCAGCTGGTGAAATAAAAACAAAACCAACTCAGCATAGTGTAGGGACTTTGAGGGAAATAGGAATAATGGCAGATATTATTTTATGCCGTACTGAAAAAAATATTCCGAAAGAAGCACGTGAAAAGATAGGTCTTTTTTGTAATGTTAATCCAGAAGCAGTTATTTCTGCCATTGATGTTGAAAGTATATATGAGGTTCCAATAAAGTATAGTCAGGAAGGATTGGACACTCTTATTTTTAGAAAACTTAAATTAAAGGCTGGGAAAAGCGATCTTTCTCAATGGACTAAAGCAGTATTGGAACCGTTAAAGTCTCCTAGCAAAGAAGTTGAAATCGCGGTTGTTGGGAAGTACATAGCTTTGCAGGATGCTTACAAATCAATTTATGAAGCTTTGATTCATGGAGCAATAAGCAATAATGTAAAATTAGTTATTAGAAAAGTCGATTCAGAATTAATCGAGAAAAATGGGGCAGAAAAATATTTTAAAAATGTTAAAGGTATTTTAATCCCCGGGGGTTTTGGTGTTCGGGGTATAGAAGGTAAAATTAGCGCAGCGCAGTTTGCCAGAGAAAATAAAATCCCGTATTTTGGTATTTGTTTGGGGATGCATACGGCAGTTGTTGAATTTTCCCGAAACGTATGCGGATTAAAAAATGCAAACTCAACCGAATTTTCTAAAGGAACAAAAAATCCAGTAATTAGTTTACTTGATGAGCAAAAAGCAGTAAAAGAGAAAGGCGCGACAATGCGTTTAGGCGCATATGATTGCACTTTAAAAAAAGGAACAAAAGCATATAATGCGTATAAGAAAATTAATATAAGTGAAAGACATCGGCATCGTTTTGAGTTTAATAGTAAATTTCATGATATAATTGAAAAAAATGGAATAATATTTTCCGGGATCAATCCTCAGTCTAAACTTGTGGAAATTGTTGAGCTAAAAGATCATCCTTGGTTTTTAGCTTGTCAGTTCCATCCTGAGTTTAAATCAAAACCAGATCGCGTTCATCCTTTATTTAGAGAATTTGTTAAGGCAGCAGCCAATAGGTGATAATATGGTAAAGTCAGAAAAATTATATATTAATGCTTTGAGTGAAATTAGCAAAGCAATCACAAGCGATCTTTATCTTGAAGACATGTTAAAGCTTATTGTAACTGTAACCGCGAATGTTATGCATACGAAAATTTGCGCACTTTGGCTTTTAGATGAAAAGAAACAAACTTTAAAAATTAAAGCCACTCAAGCCTTGAGCAGTGAATATTTAAAAGAAAGAAGTATAAATATCGGGGAAGGTGTAGTGGGAATGGTCGCGAAAACTAAGCAATCGATTATCATTGCCGATGTTCTTCTGGATCCGCAGTACAAAGAAAAAAAACTAGCAAAAAAAGAAAAGCTTGTTTCAATGCTTAGCGTTCCGATGATGGTTAAGCAAAAAGTGATAGGTGTTATTAATTGTTATACTACAAAAAAATATGATTTTGAAAAAAGCGATGTGGAAGTTTTAATTACTGTGGCTAATCAGGCTGCTGTTGCAATCGAAAATACAGAGCTGCTAGTTAAGACTAGAGTTATTCAGGAAGAGTTAGAGACTAGAAAAAAAGTTGAAAAAGCAAAAGGAATATTGATGAAGGAACAGAAGGTTGATGAGGATGAAGCTTATAATCTGCTAAGAAAATCAAGTATGTCTAAACGCATGTCTATGAAAGATATCGCTGAAGCAATTATTCTTTCCTTTGAGATCAAAAGGGGGTAATTAAAAACTGAAAATATTTAAAAAAACGATAAAGAAAGTTCTGGTGAAAAAATTTTTAAAAAGTTTTTTCATTTTTTTTCATTTTTTTCTTGAAATTAGTATTTATAATGTTGTATATTATAAATTGTAGATACAATATATAGTACAAACATATATTGTGCTTAAAGTGAAGGACATACCAAGATATTGTGTAGGGGCAAACTTTTAGTGTAAAATATTACTGAAAGAAAGGGGGTGAATATTTTGGTAGTCAAAAAGAAAGTAGCAAAGAAGGTAGTAGCTAAGAAAGTGGTAAAGAAAGTAGCTAAGAAAGTAGTAAAGAAAGCAGTAGCTAAGAAAGTAGTAGCTAAGAAAAAGAAAAAATAAACTTGGCTAGTTCATCTTTGATGAATACAGGATCCCGATTTTGATTAATTAAACAAGGATGTTATCAATTCCCAAGGGCGGGGAAATTAAGCGATCAATAACCCGAAATTTTGTTCCCTGCCTTTGGGAGGGATCAAAGAAAAACCACCTAAAAATCCGCAATCATATTTTGTGATATCTCTTTTTTAATGTTTTTAAGATATATAATTTATAAGTATATATTCTTTCTTGACAATTTTAGTCTTAAGGTTTTAAAATATATTGATTGAAGCCGTTTACCGCTTTTCTTAGAAAGGAAAACAATGAGTGACTTGCCTGAATCGCGTGAAAAAATACTTTTAGAAATTAATCAATTGCGTAAAAGAGTAGAAGAACTTCAAGGTTCAGAATTGAAATTTCAAAAAGCAGAGCAAGAATTAAGACAATCTAAGGAATATGCGGAATTTGTTTTTCGATCTACTCCGAATGCGATTTTCACACTTGATCTCAACCGTATTGTAACAACTTGGAATAACAAAGCTGAAGAAATAACGGGTTATTCATACAAGGAGATTATCGGTAAACAGTGCACTGTTTTTGCTGATAGCCCCTGTAAGGATATGTGTCCGGTTTTTTCTGATAATGTCGAAAAGCCTATTGTTAATGCCGAGTGCTCGATTAAGAGAAAAGATGGGAAGATAATCGTTATTTCAAAAAATGCTGAAATATTAAAAGATGAACAGGAAAATACTATTGGCGCGATAGAATCATTTGAAGATATTACCGGGAGAAAAAAAGAAGAACAATCGTTTCAAAAATCATATCAAAATTTAGAAATGCAGATTCAGGAACGGACTGCGGAACTTTCTAAGATGAATGAAGCTTTACTTGTTGAAATTATGCAAAGAAAAAAAGTACAGAAAAATTTTGAGGATGGCAATGAAAAATTACAGAGAGTGTTAAATGAAACAATCAGTGCTCTTGCTTTTACAGTTGAAAAAAGGGATCCATATACTGCGGGGCATCAGGAACGAGTAACTCAACTGGCAGAAGCAATTGCTCGAGAGATGAAATTATCTACTGATCAGATATTGGGTGTTAAAACCGCGGCAATGATTCATGACATAGGCAAAATTTGTATCCCTGCGGAAATTTTAAGCAAGCCTTCTAAACTAACTACTTATGAATTTAATATTATTAAAGCCCATCCGGAAGTTGGTTACGATATATTAAAGGACATTGAATTTCCTTGGCCTGTTTCTTCAATTGTTGCTCAGCATCATGAAAGAATGGATGGTAGCGGTTATCCTAATTCTTTAAAAGGCAATGAGATATTAATTGAGGCTCATATCCTAATTGTTGCCGATGTGGTTGAAGCAATGGCTTCTCACCGGCCTTATAGGCCTGCCTTGGGGATTGAGCGGGCTTTAGATGAAATAGTTAGTAAAAAAGGAACGCTCTATAATGAAGATGTTGTAGTGGCTTGTATTAAGCTATTTATGGAGCAGGGCTTTAAGCTAGAGCAAATAATATAGAGTTAATTTAGTTCTCATAACTATATTTATTTTGACGTTTGGAAGCTTTTCTATCTTTAAAATAATTGACTTTTTATTTGTTTTAGTGTATCTTGAAAGTGTATCTTGAATAATCATAGATGGGGGAGGCTTAATTGAAGAAAAAAATAATGTTTGTAGGTGTGTTTGCTTTGGTTCTGGGCGCAATTTGTATTTCTACATCTTTTGCTGCAATGCCGGATGCGAATAATGTTAAGGAATTTCATGAAGGAGCGACTGTGGGATGTACAGTTTGTCATACAGAAGGAAACTTTAAAGAACTTAACAGCTATGGTAATGCATACAATGATGCTGGTAGAAATGTGGATGCAGTCAAAGCTATTGATGACGAAGATAGTGACGAAGATGGTGTTTCCAACTATGACGAAATCAAAGCTGGTACTAATCCAGGTGATGCTACAAGCAAATAATATAAACGGTATTTATTAGTCGGATGGCTAGAACATATGCAATGTTCTAGCCATTTTACTATTTATTGGATGAAGGAAATGATTTGATGGAAAATGAAAAATTCAGAGCGACTATTTTTGAGGATAAAGATATTCTTATTGTTAATAAGCCCAGCGGTTTGCTGACTGTGGCTGCTCCAAATGATAAAGAGGAGAATCTAAGCGCATTATTAAATGATTTAAATCTACGACAAAATAACACTTTTAAAATTTTCCCATGTCATCGCCTCGATAAAGAGACTTCGGGTGTATTGATTTTTGCAAAGGGAAAAGCTGTCCAGCAGACTATTATGGATCAGTTTAGAGCCAAGAATGTCAATAAAGTATACATTGCTTTTGTTCAGGGCTTGATAAATAAGCCATCAGGAGTTCTGAAAAGTTATATTCAAGGATCTTGGCCTTATCGGCGAAATGAGCAAAAAAAACTCGCGATTACTAAATTTAAACTTATCTCTTGTGGTGAAAATTTTAGTGTATTGAAGCTAGAGCCGATTACTGGAAGAACTAATCAAATCAGAATACAATTTAAGGATATAGGTCATCCTTTAGTGGGAGAAAGACGCTTTGTTATGGCCCGTGATTGGCCGGTAAAGTTTAAACGCGTTGCTTTACATGCTTTTAGTGTTACATTTACACACCCAACTAAAAATGTTCCAGTTACTTTTAATGCTGAATTACCCCGTGACATGATTAATTTCTTAATCAATAACGGAATTGATGATTTTAATAATAAATTTCTTTTATAAGCATTAGCTTGTACCTGTTTATTGAGTATGTTACAATAAAATAACTAATAATAAGGTTTAGCAGCGGTTAAGTCTTAGGAGCAAGGGATTGAAGTACTTATATTTAGCGCTATTGCAAGGTTTAACAGAATTTCTGCCAGTATCCAGTTCTGGTCATTTGGTTTTTTATCAAAAGGTTTTTGGTTTTCAGGAGCCGCTTCTTTGCTTTGATATTATTTTACATTTGGCTACAGCTTTATCAGTTATAATTTTCCTTAAAAAAGATTTAAAAACAATAATGGCGGAAACTTTTATTTCTCTTAAACAAATAATTAGCGGAAAAAAATTTATATTTATTTGGCAGGAAAATAGTAGTTTTAGGTTGGGAATACTTATTTTTATTGCCATTTTGCCTGCGATTGTTTTTGGATTATTATTTAGTAATATAATTGAAGTAATGTTTGGGTCTTTAAAACTTGTGGGCATAACATTTTTATTTACTGGTACAATTTTATTTTTAACTAAATATGCAAATCAAAAAACCCGAAGTGAGTTTAATTTAAAAGATGCTTTGATTGTCGGCTTGGCTCAAGCTGTGGCAATAATCCCTGGCATATCACGTTCAGGATCAACGATAGCATGTGGAATGTTTAGGGGAATAGATAAAAATTTAGCAGCAAGGTTTTCTTTTATCCTGGCAGTTCCGACTATAATTGCGGCAGGGATATACAAGCTTAAGCATGGTATAGGTGAAATTAATCTAAGTATATTAATGATTATTATCTCTTTTTGTGTTGCTTTTCTTAGCGGATATATATCATTAATATTCCTTTCCAAAATGATTGCTAAGGCTAAATTTCATTATTTCGCGTATTATTGCTGGTTAATGGGCGCAATAAGTATATACTTAACTATTTTTTATTATTGAAAACGGTTTTAACAAGAGGTACTGTGTGAATAATAATGCAGGCTGTTCGGTATTAATCCTGGGTGGTGGAAGAGGTACCCGTCTTTTCCCTTTAACATTGGAAAGAAGTAAGCCGGCTATTGGATTTGCCGGTAAATATAGATTAATTGATATTCCTATTTCTAATTCAATAAATTCTGGCTATAATAAAATTTTTGTTTTAACTCAGTTTCTTTCAGCAAGTTTGCATGGACATCTTATGCAAACTTATCGTTTTGACAATTTCTCAAAAGGGTTTGTTGAAATCCTTTCCGCTGAGCAGTCGCATAAAAGTTCTGAATGGTTTCAGGGGACAGCTGATGCTGTTCGCTGTGTTTTAAGACATTTGCGCTATATGCCGGAAGAACATGTATTGATTTTATCCGGCGATCATCTTTACAAAATGGATTACAGAAAAATGCTAAATTACCATGTTCAGAAAAACGCGGAAGTAACTGTTTCTTCTATTTTTGTGGATGAAAGCGAAGCCTCGCGTATGGGCATTCTTGATGTATCTGCTTTCGGAAGACTGAATCGGGTAATTGAAAAACCGGCTAATGTTAAAAAACTAAAAATTTCATCAAAATCAATTAAACAAGATGACGGGATGCATAAAGAGTATTGCGCGTCCATGGGGATATATTTATTTAATAAAGATGTTTTATTTAATATTTTATCAACGACAAAATCAGCTGATTTTGGTAAACATATACTTCCTTTACTGGTTAAAAATAAAGCTAAAGTGTTTTCCTATGATTTTAATGGTTATTGGCGTGATATTGGTACAATAAAGAGCTATTATGATGCAAGTATGGATTTATTGAGCGATAAACCAGGCTTTGATTTGTTTGACGCTAATATGCCGTTGCTTACTCGAGCGCGGCTTTTACCTCCGAATAAAATAATTGACTCTAAAATAACAAGATCAATTATCTCGGAAGGTTGTTTAATAAAAAAGGCTAGCATCGAAAATTCAATTATCGGATTGCGAAGTTATATTAAGGATAATGCGATAATTAAAAACTCTGTGATAATCGGTAATGATTATTATAGTGATCCATTAAACAAAGATCATTCAACTTCCTTTATTGGTAAGGGCGTTATTTTGGAAAGAACAATTGTTGATAAGAATGTTACAATTTGTGATTTTACCCAGATTACTGACAAAAGGAATCATAAAGATATGGATGGAGATCTCTATTATATTCGCGATGGGGTAACTATCGTAAGGCGGGGAGTTGTTATCCCTCCGCATTCAATAATATAGTTATGGTTAAGTTTGTTTATAATTAAAAGAAAGGGGGATTAAGATGTTTGAAATTTTAGAAAAATTAGTTTTAGCGGGTGTGGGATTTGCTAGTTTAACTAAGGAAAAAGCAGAAAAAATAGTTGACGCGTTGATTGCTAAGGGGCAGGTTAAAGCCAAGGATAAAAAGGCGATGTTAAGTCGATTGCTTAAGCATACGCAAAAACTAGATAAAGATATTGAAAATAAAATGAGACAGGTATCTTTAAATGTAGTAAAAAGTTCGCAAAAACAAATAGATGCTTTAAATCGGAAATTAGCGCAGTTAAATAAAGATATAAGCAGCGTAAAACAGAAAAGTGGCAAGAAGAAAAAATAGTTTGTGGGTAACTTACAATAAGGAGGATAATAATGTTTGAATTGATTGAAAAAATTATACTCGCTGGTGTTGGCTTGGCAAATTTAACTAGAGAAAAAGCGGAAAGTCTTGTTGATGCTTTGATTAAAAAAGGGCAAATACAGGCAAAAGATAAAAAGGCAGTTTTAAGCCGGTTGTTAAAAAGCACAGAGCAATTAGATCGTGATCTTGAGAAAAAGATGAAACAAGTATCTTTGAGTGTAGTGAAGAATTCCCAGAAGCAGATTGATGCTTTGAATAATAAATTAGCGCAGCTTGCTAAAGCTTTAGAATCAGAAAAGAAAAAAAGTAAAGTTGTTAAGGCTCCTTTGGCTGTAAAGAAAAAAGTAAAGGCTCAAGCAAAGAAAAAAGTCTAATGCCTTTTAGAATCAAAGCAATGGTCGGAGATATTAACCGATTAAGAGTAATATTAGTTATTCTTTTTGAAGAAGGATTTGGCTTCCTTATTGAGCGAGTAAGGTTGGCCTATTTACTACCGTTTAAATTAAGATTGCTGAGAATGTTTCGGCGGTGTAAGCCAGTATGCAAATTGAATGAAAAGGTTGTTTCGCTACCTGAACGTCTTTGTAGAGTATTTGAACGATTGGGGCCTACGTATGTAAAATTTGGACAAGTTTTAAGTTTACGTTCAGATATTATCCCTCTGGAATATATTAATCAATTAGAGAATCTACAAACAAATGCCAATACTTTTGCTTATGAAAAAGTAAAAGAAATTATTCTCGAAGAATTTGATAAAGACATTGGCCAAGTTTACAAAACATTTTCCGAAAAACCTTTTGCCGCGGCAAGTCTAGCTCAGGTGCATGCCGCAAAATTAGCTGATGGAACAGACGTTGCGGTTAAGGTTCAAAGGCCTGATATCAGAGGAATCATAGAAAATGATATTCATATTCTATTTTTTTTGGCCGCGCTTGTAGAAAAATATGTCAAAGAAATAATGTATATCCAGCCGGTACAATTGGTAAGAGATTTTTCAGAGTGGACAATGAGAGAATTAGACTTTAGTATCGAAGCTGCTAATGGTGAGAGGTTCCGTCAAAATTTTTTAGATGATCAACGTTTTTATTTTCCTCAAATACACTGGGATTATTCCACAAAGAGAGTTCTGACAATGGAATTAATTAAGGGTATAAAACTGTCAGATGCCTCGGAAATTGTAAAATCAGGGGGTGATCCATATGTCTTGGCAATAAACGGCTTAGACTTAGGACTTAGACAGTTTTTTATCCATGGTTTTTTTCAGGCAGATCCCCATCCAGGAAATTTTTTAGTTTTAAAAGATAATGTTCTATGTTTGCATGATTTTGGAATGGTGGGATATTTGGATAGGCATATGCGTGATACCCTAGCCGCTGTTTTTATGTCTTTTGTGGAAAAAAATGCAGAGTTAACTTCCCAAAAGATGCTTCATTTAGCGCCGAATTTTTCTCTACAAGCTGGGGAAGAATTTGCGCAAAGGGCAATGCCCATTTTAAGCACATGGTTTTATTCTAAAAAGCTGGAAAAAAGTTTTGCTAAGATGTTCTATCATCTTGTAATCGAAGGAGCAAAAAGCGGTTTATATTTTCCCCGAAACTTGGTATTATGTTCTAGAGCACTATTAATAATGGAAGGAACTGGACTTAAATTGTGCCCGGAGTTTAAATTGTATGATGAGGTTGCTCCTTTGTTTGAAAATGTGATAAAAGAAAAATTTAATCCAAAACTGGTATTAAAAGATATGGAAATGGGAATTATTGAATATTTGAATATTTTACAGCAATTACCAGAAAACACTTTAAAGCTTATTGAAAAAATAGAAAAAGGTCAAATTGATGTAAAAATTGATAAAAGTGAAATAATGGCAATTAAAGACGAAATGGAGAGAGTTAATAATATTCGGTTAATTTCAATAATTATTATCACTTTTCTTGTTTCAGCTGCTATTATATTAAGGCTTGAACAGCAGACTCTAATTTTTGGGTTTTCAGTGGCAAAGATCGAGCTTGTAGTCTCTTTTGTACTATCGGTTTGGTTGGCATTAATAATCAGAAAAAAATAAAGGGGGGGAGATGGAAAAAAAGATTTTAAAAAAAATTCCTCAGAAGGCAGTTAAAATATTTAAAATAGCTAATCGCAAAGGATATGGAGCGTTGTGTATAAATAATCTTACTGAAGGTTTAACTCCGGCACTAGCTTATATGCGGATGCTAAAGGCTGTTAAAAGAAGTGGTTTCGAACTGCCTGAAATTACTTCAGAACAAGTTAAAAAATGCGTTGTTTCTGAGATTTAATTTTCCTTGATAAATAAGCTTTATTGTGCTAGTATTGGGAAGAATTTCATCATTTTCAAAATTAAGTACATTCCTTGGGTTATTTTCTTTAATTTTAACAGAAGGTCATATGAATACACAATATAGAGCGATTGAGCGTATTGAGACAAATATGGAATCAATAGAAGTTGGTAGTTTGCGTTATTCTATTTTAAATTGCGCTAAGAATTTTAAAAGTTCCTGGCTTGAACTTGGACAGCATTTGGTTTCAGTATATAACGATAAATTATACAAAGAGTGGGGTTATCTTACATTTGAAGCTTATTGTTCCAAGGAAATCGGGATAAGAAAGCAAACTGGTTTTAAGCTTTTAAGATCGTATCACTTTCTTGAGCAAGAGGAACCCCAATACATTAAAAAAGAATATATCGATTCCGCGGATGGTAAAAATATTCCCTCTTTCGAGGCAGTGCATACGCTTAGCCAGGTAAAGGCTAATAAAAATTTAGGCAATGATGATTATGAGAAAATGAAACGGCATATATTTGAAGAAGGTAAGCCTGATAAAGAAGTAAAAGATGTTTATCAGTCTATGGTTAAGCAAGTTAAAGAAAACAGCCCGGAAGAAGAGCATAAGTTAAGAAGATTAAAATATTTACGTCGCGTTGTCGGCTCGTTAAATTCAATTAGAAAAGAGATACAGTTAAGTAAATTTCTTTCTGACGATATTCTTAAAGAATTAGATGTTATAATTATAAAAATTGAAGTTGAAATCGGATAAAATCCGTTCCTATTTTTTGGAGGAGTAATGATTCAAGAGCTTATTTTTAGCGTGTTTGGTGGTTTAGGATTATTTATTTATGGCATACACCTCATGGGAGAGGGCCTGCAGAATGCTGCTGGTGACAGAATGCGCAGGCTGCTTAAAGCTTTAACCAGCAATACTTTAGCTGGAACAGTAGTGGGTGCGGGAATAACCGCGATTATTCAAAGCTCATCGGCAACAACGGTTATGGTAGTTGGTTTTGTTAATGCTGGTTTAATGGGTCTAGAGCAAGCGATTGGAGTTATTTTCGGTGCTAATATCGGAACAACGATTACTGCTCAGATAATTGCGTTTAAATTAACAAACTATGCTTTGCCAACTATTGCTATTGGCGCGTGCTTATATTTATTTGTCCATAAAAGATTTTGGAAATTTTTTGGTTTGTTTTTATTGGGATTCGGGATTTTGTTTTTAGGGTTAAAAACCATGACTTCGGTTATTAAGCCATTTTCCGATAATCCCGCGGTTATTTCTGCTTTTGTATCTTTTAGTAAAAATCCTGCTTTAGCAATTTTGACAGGCGCAGTGGTTACAGCGATATTTCAAAGTTCTAGCGTGACAACTGGTATGATTATAACATTGGCTTCTTTGGGTTTGTTTGATTTGCAGGGAGCAATTCCTTTGATATTTGGCTGTAATATCGGGACTTGTATAACAGCAATCCTTGCTTCAATTGGAACAACAATCTCCGCTAGGCGTGCGGCTCTTGCCCATGTTTTGTTTAATGTATTGGTTACTATTATTTTTTTACCAACTATAGGGTTTTATCATAAGATTATAGCTCTGACCTCAACTGATATTGCCCGGCAAGTTGCGAATGCTCACACCATATTTAATGTTATCGGTACTGTGATTTTTGTGCCGTTTGCTGCTGTTTTTGCGAGAGTTGTAAAAAAAGTTTTGCCTGGTAAAGATGTAATTGTCGACACTCAACCAAAATTTTTGGAAAAACATTTATTAGCTACGCCTATTGCTGCCTTTGAAGCAGCAATGAAAGAAACCATGAGAATGGCAGAACTTACTCGCGAGATGATTGATGACGCGATGAATGGTTTTTTTGAAAATGATATAAAACTGCTTGCATTTGTAAGTAAAAAAGAGTTAGCTGTAGATAGTTTACAGGAAGGAATTACTAATTATTTGATGGAAATAATGCAAAAAGAACTTTCACCTGCTATTGCTAATAAAATTCCTTCTCTACTTCATAGCGTTAACGATATCGAAAGGGTTGGTGACCATTCGGAAAACCTTAAAGAGCTAGCGGAGCGAAAAATAGTTAATAATCTGCCTTTTTCTACAGATGCATTAGCTGATATAAAATCAATGTTTAAATTAGTGGATGCAATGGCACAAGCTACTATAAAGTGTTTGGATACTGATGATATAAAAGATGCTGGGGTTGTTTTAGAAATGGAAGAAAAGGTAAACTCGATCACTCTCAAATTAAGAGAAAATCATATAAAACGTTTGTCTAAAGGTAAATGTAAAGTTTTGTCTGGAATTATTTTTCTAGATATTGTTAGTAATTTTGAAAAGATCGCGGATCATTTTACTAATGTTGCTGAGGCAGTTGCGGGTAAGTTGCAATGGACGAATCCAGGGCCGTCTCTAAAACCGCAGAAAAAGTAATTACTTTGACATTATTTAATTATAGAGTTTTTTGTCAAAACAAACAAAAAATAAATAAATAAATAAATAAATAAATATTCACTTAATCTGAATGAGACTTATGACTAAAAAAAATAAAAAAAACTCAATGAACGTGACTGCTCTTTTTGTCCCGGAATTAAGAGAGTTAATAAACGCAAAGAACTTTTCTGAGGTCAAGGAGATCATATCAAAAATTCCACCGATAGATATAGCTGAACGCTGGAATGACTTTTCCTCTAAAGAAAAAATGCTGATATTTAAACTTCTAAAGACACGTCTGGCTGTAGATGTTTTTGAGTCTTTGCAGTTTGAAGAACAATCATTTCTCTTAGATAATTTAGGTAATACTGAAGTTTCCCAAGTCCTTAATGAAATGTCCCCTGACGATAGAGCTAATCTTTTTAGAGATCTACCTCCTAAAGTGATCAAGAAATTCTTTAAACTCATGAAAAAAGAAGAGGTTGAAGATGTTAGAGAATTGATGACTTATGAAGAGGGTATTGCAGGGGCAATAATGACTACTGACTATATTGAGCTTCGAAAGGAAATTACTGCTAGAGCGGCTATTCTGAAGCTGCAGGATACATTAAGTTTTGATGATGATTCAGATATCAGTTCCATATATGTTACTGATGTTGAACATAAACTTCTAGGGGTTGTTGAATTGCAGGATTTGATTAAAGCTCCGCCGGATATGTTGATTAAAGATATTATGGAAAGTACGGATTTTATTAAAATAAATGAATATTCTCCTGATGACGAAGTAGCGCAGCTTTTTAAACGATATGATTTGATCGACGCTCCGGTAGTGGATGAAAATGAAGAATTGATCGGGGTAATTACGATTGATGATATCGTTGATGTTATGGAAAAAGAAGCAAATAAAGCGATTTATGAAGTCGGTAAAATGACTCCCGGTGAAGGGGAAATTATTAGTTATGCCACAGCGACTGTTAAAGAACTGATAAGTCGTCGGGCAGGATGGCTGATGTTTTTGCTTGTGTTTGATTTCTTGACCGGGACTGTTCTGAAAACATTTCAAGATACATTAAGCAGTGTTGTTGCTCTAGTCTTTTTTATTCCGATGATTTTGGATACAGGGGGAAATGCCGGGGCTCAGAGTTCCATCACAGTAATTAGGGGGTTGGCTACAGGCGATGTGTCGTTTGATAATGTAAAACGTGTCATAAAACTGGAACTTATGACAGCGTTATTAATGGGGCTTATAGTAGGAATTGTGGCTTTTGTCCGGGCTATTCTTCTCCAGGGAGAGGTTATTATTGGTTTAGTTGTGGGGGTCACGATGTTTCTCGTAGTTTTACTGGCTATTTGCACGGGGGTTTCATTGCCCTTTATATCAAAAAAAATGGGTTTAGACCCTGCAGTTTTGGCAGGCCCGATTACAACCAGTGTGGTTGATATCATAGGATTAATTATATATTTTAAAGTTGCTCAAGCATTCCTGCCCATATTAAAATAATCATTTAAAGACAATAGGAAACATTTTTAAAAATAAACCGCTAATTTGCTAATTTAATAGAGGTATGCTATGAATCTTTATGGGAAAAACCAAGTTGCAGAACGTTTAAAATCAAATCCAAATAGTATTAAAAAAATATTTTTCAATCAAAAATGTGACTTATCTGCAATGAAAATCATAGCTAATGAAAAAAAAATACCGTATATATTTTTGCAGGATAAAGATTTTCTGATTATGGCAAAAGACGCGAATACCCAAGGAGTTATTGCTCAGGTTGTTGAATTTTGTTATGAAGATTTAGATGATATTTTAAAACAAAGTAAGCCTGATAAGTATGTTTTGATTGCTTTAAGTAATATTACAGATCCCCAAAACCTCGGATCAATTCTGAGGACTGTGGCATGTTTTGGTAATTTTGCTTTGATTATTCCTAAGCATAGAACTGCAAGCATTAATGAAACTGTTTTGCGAGTTGCCTGTGGAGGTGAAAATTATGTTCCAATAGTTCAGGTAACCAACCTTATATCGGCAATTCAATCAGCTAAAGATGCTGGATATTGGGTGGCTGGTAGTGTTCTTGAGGATGGAGAAGATATGACTAATTTTAAATTTCCCTTTCCTCTGTGTTTAGTCATTGGGGCTGAAGATAAGGGGATAAGACAGGGATTGCTCAATCATTTAGATTATAAACTTACCTTGCCTATGCCAGGGAAAGAGCTTTCTTTAAATGCTGCTGTTGCTACAGCAGTTTTTTGTTATGAGATAATGAAGCAAAGATTAAGAGCAAGTGATGTTAAGTAAATATATTATTATTGCTTTTTTATGCTATAATGATTAAAATTAGATTATGGAGTTCATATAAAACTTTATGATTAAAACTAGTCTGAAAAAAATTAGTACTGAGGTTGTTTTTGGATATCTTTTTTTTATTATTACAGTTTCTGCATTTGCTAATGGGGCTGATATTGAAAAAAATCCTCCAACTCCTCAATCTTATGTTTCATCATCCTGGCAGGTTACGATGAATAAGCCAGAGGAAAAAAATGATAAATATCCTGAAAAGAGAAAAATAACTCCAGAAACACTAAGGGTAGCGCTGGATGAATATTATGTGCCTCAGATTTCAGAATTATTAAGCAAGGGAGTAGATTGTTTTGAGTGGGTTAACCATTTGGATGACCCATACCTTAATCGTTATAAACTTGATTTAAGAGTTGATCCAGACGATGATAGAGTTAATTTATTCTGGAAAAGACAGTTTTAGAATAAATTTTTTAAGCTTGTTGTAAACTTGTTGTAACTATTTCTATTTTCTTGACGTTAGTTTTAAATAATGCTATACTTTACATAACTTTTTTGTATAATATTGTAAATTAATTTAAGCTTAATATTACTAATTTTGGTAGAATTAGCTAGAAATACTGAAACGCAATCAGAGATTTAATGCCGTAATCACCTAAAATCTCTATAATGTATAGATACACTAGGTTAGAGATTGTAGACTCATCAGGGAGGGAAAATGATGAAAAAAATTCTTGGGTATTGTTTTGTGCTCTCATTATGTTTAAGTATATTTAATTGCTCATCTGTATTGGCTGAAGATGCGGTAATTACATTGCCTTCAGTTGGAATGGGGTCTAAAGCTCAGAATGTTTTTGGGGTCGTTGGAAATGTGGAATATACTGAATTAAAGGCTCGTGGAGAATCATCGATTGTAATTAAGGATAAAAAGGGTGAATCTGTTGAAGTTTCACTTCAACAGATAGAACCTGGAGCAATAATTTTAGCAACTTATCGTAAGGAAAAGGATAAGAAGGGTAAAGAAAAAAATGTCCTTATTTCTTTAAGTATAGTAAAACCTGCACAAAAAATAAAAACAGCTGATCGAAAAAAATAGTATATTTTAATACTAAATTAAAGCACTTAAGTGTAGAGAATTATATATTTTCTCTACACTTTTAATATTGATATGGTTTTCTTCGGGGCATGGCTCAGCTTGGCTTAGAGCGCTTGGTTTGGGACCAAGAAGTCGGTGGTTCGAATCCACCTGCCCCGACCAAAAAATAATTGTAGAGTTTGGGGATAAGGACTTTAAAGGATTTGCTTTTAGCTTACCATTTTGCTGTCCTTAGTTCCTAAAAATGTCCCTGTAGCTCAGATGGATAGAGCAACTGCCTTCTAAGCAGTGGGCCGGGTGTTCGAATCGCCCCAGGGACGCCAATTTAACAGGATGAGAGTCCCCGCGCTCTATAATTGAGTTTTTGGATTAAGATTAATGGCGTATGGTGGATGTAGCTCAGTTGGTTAGAGCTCATGATTGTGGTTCATGAGGCCGGGGGTTCGAGTCCCCTCATCCACCCCATTTAACTATGGGTTTTATATTTATGCTTTGGGTTGTAAGGTGTGGTTGAGGATTAGTAATATATACTTGACTCAACAAATATAATCTTGCTAAAATGATTTAAATATAACAATCAGAAAGATAGGTTAAAATGTTAAAAAAATTAAGCCCCCTTATGCTCGGAGATCTAAAAGTTGATGTACCGATCGTGCAAGGTGGAATGGGAGTTGCCGTATCAACAGCTTCTTTAGCAAGTGCAGTGGCCAACTATGGCGGGGCAGGAACAATAGCTAGTGTTGGGTTGGGATATAATTCAGCAGAAAACGAAACCAATTTTATTAAAGCTTCTCGTGAAGGACTGGAAAAAGAAATTCGCCAATCAAAACAATTAACTACAGGGGTTGTGGGAGTTAATATACTTGTCGCTGTTACTAATTATGAGGACTTGGCAAGAACAGCTGCTAAGGAAAAAGCTGATTTTATAGTTTCCGGCGCAGGTTTGCCGATTAAACTACCCGAGTTTGTTGAAGGAACATCTATTAAAATTATTCCGATTATTTCTTCACCTAGAGCAGCAGCATTAATTATTAAAACCTGGAAAAAAAGATATAATCGTCTGCCTGATGCTATTGTTGTCGAAGGGCCTATGGCTGGTGGACATCTTGGTTTTAGTTTCGAGGAACTGATAGCGCCTAAAGAGCAGGTATTAGAAACAATGGTTATTGAAGTTTTAAAAATTGTAGCTGAATTTGAAAAAGAATATAAGCAGAAGATTCCAGTTATTGCTGCTGGGGGGATATATACCGGGCAGGATGCGGCTCGTTTTTTTAAGTTAGGAGTGAGCGCGATACAAATGGCTACTCGTTTTGTCGCAACAAAAGAATGCTCAGTTTCTGATGAATTTAAAAAATTATATATTGAATCGACCGAGGATGATATTGAAATCATTAAAAGTCCTGTTGGTATGCCTGGAAGATCGCTGAAGACCGCATTAATCAAAAAAGTAGTTGGCGGAAAAAAAGAATTGGTTAAATGCGGGTATAGATGTTTAAAAACTTGTGACCCTTCATCAGTGCCTTACTGTATAGCCAAAGCCCTATTTAACGCGGTTATTGGAAAAATTGATGATGCCGTTGTGTTTGCCGGCAGCAATGTTTATAGAATTAAAAAAATAATTACAGTTAAAGAACTTATGGATGAGATTGTAAATGATGCGCTTGCCGTCCTTTGATTTAAAATTTTAAATATAAAATTAAAGGGATTCCTCTCCAGTCTTCTCTGTAGTCTTCTCTGTAGTCTTCTCTTGTAAATTAGAAAATTTATGCTATACTTAATCAGTTTAAGTAGCATTTGCTCTGCGATCTTTTGATCTATGAAAAAAGGAAGGTAACTGATGGTAGATGAGAGAAGAAAACATATGCGTTTTAATACCGATATTAGTGGCGAATTTCAGGTCCGTAATAGTGATATACAAGGAGTTTTAAGTACTGATAATTTTAGCAGAGGCGGATTTAAAGCTACTATAAACAAAAAAGTAGATTTAGGACAAATAATTGAATGTGAAATGATATTTCCAGAGACAATTATGCCGTTTTTTTCAGCAGGAAAAGTTGTTTGGGTAAAAGAAAATAATGCTAGTACTCAGCATAAATATGATATAGGTATTCATTTAGATCAAATTGATCCTGTTGAAAAGCAATGCCTTATAGATCATTGCTATAAAAAATGGAATGATTCAAGACAGGATAATAAGACAGAATTTGAATTGGATTTATAATTTTCACTTAATTGATTTAGAAGAATTTGTTTTATTCTAACCGCTTTCCCTCTCCACTGTTTTATGCAAAATTAAATTCTGGAAATAAATAATGGTTTTAATATCAAAGAAGTACGGCCTATGGCGTATACCCTAACTACTGTACCATTTTCAGTGGCGTATTTTTCAACTTTTTCAGAATTTATAATCTTGTGATAATATAATAAGTTTTTAAATTTGTAATGCAAAATAGTATGTTTTTGTTTTTGAAAAGTGAAGTTGTTTTTTTGAAGAAGATGGTATAATATGAAAGAATAATATATGTAATAAATATACGTATTTGGTCGAATAGCGATATATCAGGTGATTTTATATTTAATTTGGAGAGTTTTTTATTTTACAAGGAGGGGGTAAAGTGAATCGTTATTTATGTGTGCATGGACATTTCTATCAGCCACCCAGAGAAAATCCTTGGTTAGAGGAAATAGAAATTCAGGATTCAGCTTATCCTTATCATGATTGGAATGAGAGAATAACAATTGAATGCTATGCGCCTAATGGGGCTTCAAGAATCTTAGCTAAGGAAGATAAAATCCTTAATATTGTTAATAATTACGCAAAGATAAGCTTTAATTTTGGGCCTACGCTTCTTTCTTGGATGGAAAAAAAGAGACCTGAGAATTACCAAGCTATTTTATCTGCAGATACACAGAGTAAAGAAAGCTTTGGCGGTCATGGAGCAGCAATTGCTCAGGTATATAATCATATGATAATGCCGCTAGCCAACAGCCGTGATAAACTTACCCAAATATTATGGGGAATAAAAGATTTTGTTCACAGATTTGATCGTTTTCCTGAAGGCATGTGGTTAGCTGAAACAGCAGTTGATTTTGAAACCCTTGATATTATAGCCCAACAAGGAATTAAATTCACAATACTTTCTCCTTATCAGGCGCGTAGTTTTAGAAAAATAGGAACAGAGCATTGGCAGGATGCTAGCGAAGGCAAAATTGACCCTAAAAAGGTTTACCTGTGCAAGCTTCAGACAGGGAGAGAAATTAGTATTTTCTTTTACGATGGTCCGGTTTCTCAAGAGGTTGCTTTTGGAGATTTATTAAAAAGCGGCGTGAAATTTGCAAACAGATTAATTGGAACATTTTCCTCAGACAGCGATGCTCCGCAGCTTGTGCATATTGCTACTGATGGGGAGACCTATGGGCACCATCATAATTATGGAGAAATGGCCTTAGCTTATGGTTATTCTCATATAATTGATAATAACTTAGCAAAGATAACTATATACGGGCAGTACTTAGAAAAATTCCCTCCTGAATACGAAGTTCAAATTATTGAAGACTCGTCCTGGAGCTGTTTTCATGGTGTTCAAAGATGGTATGCTGATTGCGGATGTAATGTAAACACAAACTCATCCTGGAATCAGAAGTGGCGGACCCCTTTGCGCCAGGCAATGGATTGGCTGCGGGATAAGCTGGTAAAAATATATGAAAAGGAAATGTCCAAATATACATCCGATTGCTGGAAAGTGCGCAATGAATACATATCCGTATTGCTTAATCGTTCCCCTGAAAACATCTTAGGTTTTATTGTAAATAATTTCAATAAAGATTTATCTGAGGAAGAAAAAAACAATTTATTAAAAATGCTGGAAATGCAGCGTCATGCAATGCTTATGTACACCAGCTGCGGCTGGTTCTTTGATGATCTTTCCGGAATAGAAACTATCCAGGTAATCCAGTACGCTTGTCGGGCGATTCAACTAGCAAAAGAAGTCAGCGGTCTTGATTTAGAACAAGGATATCTGGAAATATTAAAAGAAGCAAAGAGCAATATAGCTGAATATGAAGACGGAGCAAAAATATACAATAAAATAATCAAGCCCACTTGTCTTGATTTAAAAAGAGTCGCTGCTCACTACGCGGTTTCTTCGATTTTTCATGACTATGCGGGTGTTGACAATGTGTATTCATATACAGTTAACAGTATTAGTATTGAACACGAAAAGATGACTGTCGGAAAACAGCAGATGGTTATGGGTACAGTAAAAACTATTTCCCGCATAACCTTGGAGCAGGGCGAATTCAGCTATGCCATATTACATTTAGGAGATCACATTATTTTTGGCGGAGTTGCTGAAGCATTAAACATGAATATTTTTTCAGAGATGCGTAATGATATAAGCCAGGCTTTTGAAAAAAGCGATGTTCCCGAAATAATTACATTGCTTGATCAATATTTCGGAACTCATGACTGCTCAATAGCAAACTTGTTTAAAGATGACCAGAGACAGGTTTTGAATAAAATACTGGATAAGGCGCTTAACGAAATAGAAATATCATTTAGACATGTAAAAGAAAATCATTATCCGATTCTGCTGGCAATAAAAGAAAATGGCATGCCTATGCCAACTGTTTTCTTAAACACATTTGAATTTATTTTTAATACAGATATTAGAAAAATTTTAGAAGCTGAACATATAGAAATAAAAAACCTTATTGAAACAGTAAAACAAGCAAAGCGCTGGTGTCTTAAGATCGATAAACAGACAATTGGGTTTATAGCCAGTAAGCGGATAACCAAATTGATGGAAGAATTTAAGGTGAATCCTGGGGACTTTATGCAGATGAAAACTATTGAAAATATTTTCAAGGTTCTAAGGCCTCTAGATCTGCCCTTGCGCATATGGGAAGCTCAAAATATATATTTTTTCATAAGAAAAGAACAGTTTGACAGAATGAACGCAAAATCAAAACAAGACGATAAAGAAGCAAAAAGATGGTGTGTGAATTTCAATGCTTTAGGAAATATGCTTTCAATTAGAGGTTAAATAATATTTCAATAACTAAAATTTCAGGGGGAGTAATGCCTAAAAGGGGAAGTGGATTATTATTACATATTAGTTGTCTAAACTCAAAGTTTGGAATTGGGGATATTGGTCCTAAAGCATTTGAATTTATTAATTTTTTAGAAAAAACAAAACAAAGTTATTGGCAAATATTACCGCTTAATCCGACAAATTTAATCAGCGGAAACTCTCCTTATAGCAGTGCCTCTGCTTTTGCGGCAAACCCCTTATTGATAAGTCCAAAGCTTATGGTAGAGGATGGATTAATTAAAGAAAAAGACTTAGCAGTGTTTGCTGGAATTGTTCAAGATAAAGTTGACTATTATGCGGTTAGTGATGCTAAATCTGAAATTTTCGCAAAAGCTTTTGAGCAATTTAAGGTAGTCGGGCTTGATGATAATTTCAAAAATTTCTGTGGAGATAATGCTTTTTGGCTGAATGACTTTGCTGACTTCATGGTTTTTAAAGCTCATTTCGAACAAAAGTGCTGGAGTGAATGGCCAATTGAAATCAGAGATCGTAATCAGCAGGCCATGCGGGAATTAAGAGAATCCAAGGCAGACAGCATATTAAAAGAAAAGTTTCTCCAGTATTTATTTTATAAACAATGGAATAATTTAAAAAAATATGCCAAACAAAAAAATGTGCGAATAATAGGGGACATTCCTATCTATGTGACCTATGACAGCGTGGATGTTTGGACAAATTCAGAAATTTTTAAACTTAATCAGGAGAAAAAACTTGAATTTTTAGCAGGAGTACCGCCGGATTATTTTAGTAAAACCGGACAACTATGGGGTAACCCGGTATATGATTGGGATAAACTAAAAGAACTAGATTATGCTTGGTGGCTGCAAAGAGTCGAGCATAATCTTAAACTTTTCGATCTGATAAGAATTGATCATTTTCGGGGTTTTGTTGATTTTTGGGAGGTGCCTGCTGGTCAGGAAACCGCGATTAACGGCCATTGGGTTAATGCTCCGGCAAGGGATTTTTTTAGCAGGTTGGTGAATGAATTTCCTGATCTGCCGATTTTAGCTGAAGATCTGGGAATTATTACTGATGCAGTGAGGCAGACAATGAAAGACTTTTCCTTTTCAGGGATGAAGATTCTTTTATTTGCTTTTTATGAAGAGCTGGTAAAGCATCCTTATTTGCCGCATAATTATATTGAAAACTGCGTAGCATATACAGGGACTCATGATAATAATACTTTAAGGGGTTGGTTTGAGCAGGAACTGTCACCTGAAGACAAAAAAAGACTTTTTGAATATCTAAAGGCGGAGGTTTCTGTTGAGGACTTAAATTGGGTCCTGATCAAGCTTTTAATGGATTCCGTAGCGAATCTTGTAATTATCCCGGTTCAGGATATCCTGAATCTAGGACAAGAGCATAGAATGAATATTCCTGGTATTGCTCATGGTAATTGGCAATGGAGGATAAATTGTGAATATATTGGGGAAAACATTAGTGAAAATCTTTTGTCCTTAACTTTAAACTCAAACAGATAAATAAGTTGCACTAATCACACCTTTTAAAACAATTATGATTTTTATTTTGCAATAATCAGTTTGATGTGGTATAATTAATAAGATTTAAAAAGATATAAATAAGTTTTAAGACATTAAAGGAGAGTATGCGAGACACAAGAAAACTTTTTAATGCTGATTTTTCTAAATCGACTTTTGTGTATTGTTTTCATAAAGATACATTCTTTAAAGTTGCCTACATGGTTTTAATTTGTTATTTGTTTTTTATTTCTATTATTATGCTTGTTGATGCTTTAAGAGAAAAGCAGATTTTTTCTTCCTTCTAACCTCCTGTTTTATATTCAGATTAAAGCCGATTTTTTAAAATCCGATTTCTAATGTTTGAGCAAAGATAGGCTGATCATATAAATATATTAGTCAAAGTTTTGCTGGACATAGGCAGGCAGTGTAATATAATACCCTGTATGGAAAAAATTATTACTGTTACAGTAAATATCACTGAAAATCGGCATATTGTCGATGATTGGTCTTTAGCGCAATCATCGCAGGAGCTGGCGCTTTTAATCGGCACAGTAAAAGGCCAGATTGTTGGGCAAATGCTTGTTAACCGTAAAAGTCCAACACCCTATTCCTATTTAGGTAAAGGCAAGATTGAGGAATTATCTGAATTAGTAAAAGAATCTAAGGCGCAAACTGTTATTTTTAATAATGACTTAACTCCTACTCAGCAGCGAAATCTTGAACAAATAATCGGGATTAAAATAATTGATCGCACTCAATTAATTCTGGATATATTCGCGCAGCATGCAAGAAGCAGCGAGGGAAAAGTCCAGGTAGAGCTTGCTCAGCTGCAATATCTTTTACCGCGTTTATCAGGTAAGGGTGTTGTTTTATCCAGGTTGGGCGGTGGTATCGGTACTCGCGGTCCAGGCGAACAAAAGCTTGAAATTGATAGACGTCGGATTCGGACGCGAATTGATCGCCTGAAAAAAGAGATCCAAATTTTAAGCAAAAGACGTTTGCAGTTAAGAAAAAGACGCTTGGATAATTCTTTGTCCACAGTTGCTTTGGTTGGATACACAAATGCCGGCAAATCAACATTACTAAATGCTTTGGCTGGCGCAAGTGTGAAAATTAAAAATGAAATGTTTAGTACACTAGATCCTGTTACCAAACAAGTGGCTTTGCCGGGATGTAAATTAAAAATTCTGCTATCTGATACCGTTGGATTTTTGCATAAACTGCCGCATGATTTAATCGAAGCTTTTCAGGCAACGCTTGAAGCAGTAAAAGACGCGCAGTTAATAGTTGTAGTTTTGGATGTTTCTGATGATCTTGTTTACCAGCATAATGATGCTATTTGGGAAGTTCTAGGCCAGCTAAAGGTGCAAGATACTCCCATTGTCTATGCTTTTAACAAAATAGACATTATTGATAATCCCAGCTTAATTGAGCGTTTAAAAAGAAGATTTAATCCCTGCGTAGCTGTGTCTGCTAAAAACAATCTAAATATGGGTAAGCTTTTAAAAGTTATTGAGGATTTATTATTCAGCGAGTCTACGATTAGTGAATTTTATATCAAACATAATCAAATGAATATATTGAATACTATTTATGAGCAAGGCAAGGTGCTTAATTTTGAGCATCTGCCTGATGGTATTTCGCTAAAAGTAAGGCTGCCTGTGCAAATAGCAAAAAAGCTCTTGACAGAAATTTAAGCCTCATGTTAATATATTAGCACTCTTACGTAGAGAGTGCTAAAGCGGAGAAGACTTGAAAGTAGATGTAGATCTAAGAAGAGAAACAATTTTAAGAATTGTAATTAATAATTATATTTCAACAGGTAGTCCTGTTAGTTCAAGAACTATTTGTAATAAATATAAAATAGCTTTGTGTCCGGCTTCAGTGAGAAATGTATTAGCTGATTTAGAAGAACAGGGAATGATAACTCATTTACATACATCAGCGGGCAGAATTCCTACTGATAAAGGCTATCGTTATTATGTTGACCGGCTGATTAAGTATTCCGGGCTTACGCCCCAGGAGCAGGGATTTATTAATAATGAGTATTTAAGTAATCATATTGCTTTAGAAGAAGTAATGAGCAAGACATCTAAGTTGTTATCGAGCATGACAAGCTATGCGGCAGTGGTGTCGCAGCCGGAAATCAATAGAACGGCTTTTAAACATATACAATTTACTTTGCTGGATTCTAAAAAAGTTTGCGTTACTTTAATTGCCAATACAGGCATGACTAAAAGCGCGGTAGTGCAGTTTGATTCACAAATTGACAAACAGCAGCTAGTAAGAATTCAGAATTTTATGAATGAGCAGCTGGAAGATGTGCCATTATCTCACGTAAAAATGAAATTGCGGAAGATGATGATCCAGCAAAGAGATTCTTTTTTTCAGGTTTTACAGCAAGCGATTGATCTGGTTAATTTAAGTTCGCTTATTGATGACAGTATGCGTTTTTATCTTGAAGGAATAAGTAATATTCTTGATTTTCCTGATTTTGAAGACGCTGGGATGATTCGTTCTTTAATTAAAGTTTTGGATCAAAAAATCAGGCTTGTTGACATGCTCAATGATATTATAAGCGAGACTGATAATACAAAAAAAATAAGGGTTTTTATTGGACAGGAAAATCCTTATGATATGGGAAATAATTGTACAATAATTATGAGCAGCTACGCGCTTGATGATAAAACAGTTGGCGGCTTGGGGATTATCGGTCCAAAACGTATGGATTATGGAAAGGCAATTGCTCTTGTCCGATATGTTTCTGAAGTGCTTAGTGATGCTTTAAACCGATACAGTTTTTAAGGGAAATTTATTATGAATAAAAAGAAAGAGAATGAAATTAATAAAGAATCTGATCAGAAAGAAGATGCGGTCAATGATCAGGAAAAAAATAATGATGAAAATGCTGAAGAACAAATAATATCAATTCCTAAAGCTGAATATGATCAATTATTGCTTAGCCGTGACAATGCGGCTAAAGCTTTGGAAAAAATGCTGCGGATTCAGGCTGATTTTGAAAATTCAAGAAAACGGCTTGAACGGGATAAAATTGATTTTATCAAGTATGCAAATGATCAAATAATTAGTCAATTAATTCCGTTTGTTGATGATTTTAAACGTGCGTTTGCATCTGCGGATCAAACAAAAGACTTTGATGTTTTGCATAAAGGTGTCGAGATGATATTAAAGCATTTGCTTGATTTATTAAAAGAAAAGGGAGTTGTGGAAATAGAAGCAGTGGGGAAGTTGTTTGATCCGGCTTTTCATGAAGCAATGTTACAGGTTGAAACAGATGAATATCCCGAAAATACTGTAGTCGAGGAGTTTCAGAAAGGATATCTTTTGAACGACCGGGTTTTAAGAGCGGCAAAAGTTAAAGTTGCTAAAGCAAAAGAATAATAACAAGAACATAATCACACTTAAACTATAAAATAGGGAGGTAGGAAAAATGGCAAAAGTAATTGGAATTGATTTAGGTACATCTAATTCAGCGGCATCGATATTAGAAGGCGGAAGACCAGTGATAATTCCTTCAGCAGAAGGAACAACAGTTGGCGGCGGGAAGGCTTTTCCATCTATTGTTGCTTTTACAAAAGATGGACAAAGATTGGTTGGCGAGCCAGCACGTCGTCAGGCTTCGATAAATGCACAAGGAACCATTCAGGCAGCTAAAAGAAAAATGGGACTTGATTACCATTTTGAAGCTCATGGAAATAAGTATACTCCGCAGCAGATATCAGCTTTCATCTTGCAGAAAATAAAAGAAGACGCGGAAGCTTATTTGGGCGACAAAGTGGAAGAAGTGGTTATTACTTGCCCGGCATACTTTGATGATAATCAAAGGCAGGCAACCAAAGATGCAGGTCAGATCGCTGGCTTAAAAGTGTTACGAATTATAAATGAGCCAACAGCAGCTTGTCTGGCTTATGGATTGGACAAATCAGGCAAAGAACGAAAAATTCTGGTTTTTGATCTGGGCGGCGGTACTCTTGACGTAACAATCATGGAAATGGCCGATGGGGTATTTGAAGTAAAATCCACACATGGTGATACCCATCTTGGCGGTACTGATATGGATAATGTGTTAATTGACTACATTGCTGATCAGTTTAAAAAAGAAAGCGGTATTGATCTGCGTGGCGATAAAATGGCTGTGCAAAGATTAAGAGAAGCCGCGGAAAAAGCAAAAATTGAACTTTCCGGAGCTTTGGCTACAGATATTAATCTGCCGTTTATTACTGCAGATGCAACTGGACCAAAACATCTTACTTTAAATATCAGCCGAGCTAAATTGGAAGATCTGATCAATCCGATAGTTGAGCGCTGTCGTGGTCCGATTGAAAAAGCAATTGCTGATTCTAAAATTCTGGTCAACAAGATTGATAAAATAATTATGGTTGGCGGTCCGACTCGGATGCCGATTGTCCAGAAATTTGTCGAAAGCGTTATTGGCACAAAAATTGAAGGTGGAGTTGACCCAATGGAATGCGTTGCCATGGGCGCGGCTATTCAGGCTGGAATTATCAAAGGTGATGTAAAAGATATCTTGTTGCTTGACGTTACTCCTTTATCACTGGGAATCGAAACTCTGGGCAGTATTTGCACAAAATTAATTGAGCGCAATACAACAATTCCTACGAAAAAGAGCCAGATATTCTCAACCGCGGCTGACAATCAAACAGAAGTAACAATCAGAGTATTGCAGGGTGAACGCCAGATGGCAAACGATAATGTGGAGCTTGGCCGATTTAATCTGGTTGGCATTCCTCCGGCGGCACGCGGTATTCCGCAAATAGAAGTTGCCTTTGATATTGACGCGAATGGTTTAGTGCATGTCGCGGCTAAGGACCTTGGTACAGGTAAAGAACAGTCAATAAAAATTACTGCTCCGAAAAAACTCTCAGAAGAAGAAATTGCCAAAATGGTAAAAGACGCGGAGGTTTTTGCTGAAGCAGATAAAAAGAAAAAGGAAGAAGTAGAAACTCGTAACCAGGCAGAAAATCTGGTTTATAGCACTGAAAAATCGCTAAAAGATTTTGGCGATAAAGTAAAAAAAGAAGATAAAGAAAATATTGAGAAAAAATTAGCTGAGCTTAAAGAAGTATCAAAAGGAACAGACATAGAGAAAATAAAAACAGCTATAGAAGAAGTTTCAAAAGCAGCACATTCCTTGGCCGAAGAAATATATAAAGCTCAGGCCGCTCAGCAACAGGCGCAAGCCGGGGCTCAGGCAGCTGGCGGACAGGCACAACAGGAAGAAGATAGCCAGTCAGATCAGAAAGCCAAAGAAGATGTGGTTGATGCTGAGTATAAAGTAGAAGACGAGAAGAAATAAACTAACTAACCAAGAGACAGTAGCTAATACAGCAAACATGTTATATATCGCTTATTAGCTACTGTCTGTTTTATGCTTATTAATATTGTTAGGATAAAAAAATGACTAATCGCGATTATTATGAAATATTAGGTGTTAGCAAGGGCTCTGAAGTTGAGGAAATTAAAAAAAGTTATCGAAAACTGGCAATGAAATATCATCCAGACAGGGCTGAGCCTGAAAAGCGTAAAGAGTCTGAAGAAAAATTTAAAGAAATATCAGAAGCTTATGCAGTACTGTCTGATGATAATAAGCGTGCTCAATATGATCGTTTTGGTCATGCCGGAATAAATAATCAATATAGCTCAGAAGATATATTTAAAGGCGCTGATTTTGGTTCTATTTTTGAGGAAATGGGTTTTGGCGGCGGGATTTTTGATGAACTGTTTTCTGGCGGCAGAGGCGGCAGCCGGCGTTCACAAAGAGGTCCAAGACGCGGTGCTGATCTGGAATATCAGTTAGAGATTAGTTTTGAAGAAGCGGCCTTAGGAATAGAAAAAACAATATCAATCCGCCGCGGAGAATCCTGCAGCGACTGTAATGGCGAAGGGGCTGCTCCTGGCACAAAGAAAATTACCTGCCCTGCTTGTAAAGGCAGCGGACAAATCGGACAATCAGCGGGATTTTTCACAATTGCCAGAACATGTGATAGTTGTCATGGCCAAGGCCAGATTATAACCACTCCTTGTAAAAAATGTCAAGGCCGGGGAAAAGTTTCGATAGACCGGAAAATAAATGTTAAAATTCCTGCTGGCGTGGACAATGGTTCACATTTACGCGTACGCTCCGAAGGTGAAGCCGGAGATAAAAATGGGCCGAACGGAGATTTATATATTTTAATCCGGCTTAAAAAACATGAAACATTCGAGCGGAATAATGCCGATATATACTGTACTGTTCCGATTAGCTTTGTCGGGGCTGTGTTGGGAACTGAAATTGAAGTACCCACGCTCTATGAGTCTAAAATTAAAATGAAGATTCCCGCGGGAACTCCCAGCGAAAAGATATTTCGAGTTTCCGGCAAGGGATTTTCGGATCTTCGCGGTCACGGTAAAGGGGATCAGTTTGTAAAAGTCAGAGTTCAGGTTCCGACAAACCTTAACCCAAGCCAGAAAAAATCTTTACTTGAATATGCTAAGCTTACAGGTGAGGATATATCCAACGAATCTATAGCTCAGAAAATTAAAAAAGCATTTAAGTAAAAACGAGATTGATTTAGAAAGGATGATTTAATTGCCTACATATGATTATGAATGTTTATCTTGCGGGTATCTGTTTGAGCTGTTTCAGCAAATGAGCGAGAACCCGATTAAGAAATGTCCTGAATGCGGAAAAAATACAGCGAAAAGACATATTGGCGCGGGCATGGGGATTATCTTTAAAGGCTCAGGGTTTTATGAAACTGATTATAAGCGCACAGATACAGCCGGATCAGGAGGAAGATCTCCTCAAAATAATATAGGAAAAGATTCTACAAAAAAAGAAACCGCTGAAAAAAGCGAAACAGCTAAACCAGTTGCTGAGAGTAAAGTAGAAAATAAGTCTCAGAGCAAAGAGAAAGATAAAAAATAATATGGGCAGGCATTTTCGTTTATACTGGCTGCCTGTAATAAGTTGGGCAATTTTGATCTTTATCCTGTCATCGATTTCCCGATTCCCCAAGCAGCTTGAACCTGTATTTTCAGTGGATAAGCTGGCGCACACTATAGAATATGCTATTTTTGGTTTTTTGTGGGCAAGAGCATTTAGTAATTCTCAAACTGAAAACTTTAAAAAATTCTTTCGCATTTTAGCAATAATTTGTGTTATTGTATATGGAATAACTGATGAGTGGCATCAGAGTTTTGTGCTCTATCGTACGGCCAGTGTCATGGATTTATTATATGATAGTTTGGGCGGGATAATCGGTCAAATGTTTTACAGGAAAATAAGCTAATAAACCTAGGAGCTAAAGATGGCAGATATTTTACCTTTTAATGGATTGCGCTATAATAAGAAAAAAGTTAAAGATATAAACAAAACTTTTGCTCCGCCTTATGATGTTATTTCCGAGCAGGAACAAAAAGATTTGTATAAACAACATGAATTTAACGTAATAAGATTGATCTTAGGCAAGATAACAGCCGCGGATAATCAAAAAAATAATCGTTATACAAGAGCAGGAAAATTGTTTTCCAAATGGATAAAAGACCAAGTTTTAATTCAGGATGAAAAGCCGTCAATTTATTTATATACTCAGGACTATCAATTTGAGGGAATTGTTAAAAAAAGAATCGGGTTTATTGCCAAAATGCATTTTGAAGGAAAAGGTTGTTTGCCGCATGAACATACACTGGCTAAGCCTAAGGTAGATAGAGTGAATTTAATCCGGGCGGTTAGAGCGAATCTTAGTCCGATATTTTCTTTTTATATTGATAATAAAAACGAAATCGATAAAGTCTTATTGCCGTTTGCTGAGAAAAAGCCAGAAATAAGCTATAAAGATAGTGAAAAAATAACGCATCGTTTCTGGAAAATAGATGATCAAGCAGCGATAGAAAAAGTTAAAAAGCTGATGAGCAAAAAAGAGACTTTTATCGCGGATGGGCATCATCGCTATGAAGTAGCAAAATCTTTTCATGAAGAATCTCTTAAAAACGGGCAGATGGGCGCTGATGGGGTAATGGTATATTTCACCGGGTTTAATGAACAGAACCTGAGCGTTATGCCGACACATAGAATGGTTAAAGATATTCCGGATCTTGAGAAAAAAATAGATTTGTTAAACAATTATTTTAAAATCACGAAAGTTGATGATTTAAACGCTATGCTTAAAATGCAGAAAGACGCATCGGGATTTTCTTTGGGCATGTGTTATGCCGATGATTTTTATGTTTTAAAAATGAAAGATAAAAAATTACTTAATAAAATAATGGAAGAATCTCCTGAACAATGGCGAAAACTCGATGTTGCCATGTTAAATAAAGTGGTTTTTGAACATATTTTCAAACTTAATGAAACCGAGAAAGAAGAGAAAGTAACATATACCAGAGATCTTTTATTTGCTGTAAAATGCGTGAAAAATAAAAAAGTGGGAGTTGTGTTTTTCCCCAATACAACCAAGGCGGATCAGGTTAAAAAAATCGCGTTATCTGGAAATCGCATGCCGCAAAAATCAACTTATTTTTATCCAAAACCAATAACCGGACTTGTTATCAATAAGTTTTAATATATAATAATTAACAGCTCAAAGTGATAAATATACAGCCAAAGCCAAGATTAAATAAGCATCTTGGCTTAGGTTATTTTTATTCATTTTATTAATCTGTTTTATTGAGGGGTCAGATGATGAGGAAAAATAAAAAATCCAAAGAAAATGAAAATATTTATGATTTTTTTGCTGAATCCGGACTGCTTAAAAGAGTAAAGCGAAGCGGCTGGTGGGTGGTTGGAATAAAAGATCCGGAAAGCGTTGCTGATCATTGCTATCGCTGCGCTGTAATCGGCTACGTGCTGGCTAAAATGGAACAAGCTGACGCGCATAGCGTTACAATGATGTGCTTGTTCAATGATTTACACGAAGCAAGAATAAATGACGCGCATAAAGTAGCTTCAACTTATTTGAATTATCGGGAAGCGGAAAATAAAGCTTTTTTTTATCAAATTGAAAATTTGCCAAAATCAATCAGCAGTGAAATGGCTGATTGGCGCAAACAATACATTAAACAGGAAAATTTGGAGAGTATTATTGCTCGGGACGCGGATATCTTTGAATGCTTGATGCAGGCAAAAGAATATTCAGATCAAGGTAATACCCAAGCAAAACTGTTTTTCAAAAAAGCCCCGAGTTTTTTAAAAACAAAAAGCGCGAAAAAACTTTGGAAAGATTTAAGAAAATGGGACAGCAGTCATTGGTGGCAGAAGATTACAGAATTTGAAAGATAACTTAGCTAATAACTTATGGCTCATAGCTAATAGCTCATGGAAAAAGCAGAGAACAGAAAACAGAAAAAAGCAGCGAATCGGGATTAGGACTTAGGAATTAGGAATTGCAATTGTCCTGTGACCTTGTGACCGAAAGTTTTTAACTATTGACCATTAGCTATTGACTATCAACTATTAATGAAAGGGTTTATTATGGGTGACATATTTTTGACCAGAGAAGGTTATGAAGAAATTAAAAAAGAGCATGAGTTATTAGTTCAAAAGAAAAGACATGAAATTTCCCGGGCAATCGGTGTGGCGCGGGAGTTGGGAGATTTAAAAGAAAATGCTGAATATCATTCAGCTAAGGACGCGCAGGGGTTGAACGAAGCTCGGATCAGAGATCTTGAAAATACTCTTAGCCGGGCAAGAATCCTTGATAATGAGAATATCGACAAAGATAAAGTTTTACTCGGGGCAAAGGTTAAAATCAGGGTAGTTAATGATAATGAAATAGAAGAATATACCCTTGTATCAGAAGCCGAAGCGGATTTTAGCAAAAATAAGATTTCCGCTGCCTCCCCATTAGGTCAAGGCATGCTCGGGCATAAAGTGGGCGAAACATTACAAATAAAAATCCCCGCAGGATTTATGGTGATCGAGATTTTGGAAATAAGCCGCTAAATAGGTTTTAATTTTATGCAGAAAAAAGTTCGCGCGCTGGGTTTATTATCCGGAGGATTAGATAGTATTCTTGCGGTAAAAGTATTAGAGTCTCAAGGAATTGAGGTAACTGGTTTATCTTTCGTTACTCCATTTTTTGGAGCCAGCCTTGCCCAAAAAGCCGCGGAGGACCTTAAGATCAAGCTGATTATTCAGGATATTACAGCTGCCCATTTTAAGATGCTGAAAAATCCAGAGCATGGATATGGTAAGACGATGAATCCTTGTATTGATTGCCATGCCTTGATGCTGAATATAGCAGGCCAGTTAATGCGGGAAAAAGGCTATAATTTTATCTTTACCGGAGAAGTCCTGGATGAGCGGCCAATGTCGCAAAACCGGCGCTCTTTAGAAATAGTTGCCCGCGCATCAGGTTATGCTGAATATATTCTTCGGCCGCTGAGCGCTAAGTTACTTGATCCGACAAAACCGGAAATCAGCGGAATTGTTGACCGGGAAAAACTAGAGAATATCCGCGGCCGATCACGCAAACCCCAAATGGCCTTAGCCGCGCGATTTAAGGTTATTGAATATCCTAATCCCGCTGGCGGATGTTTGCTTACAGATAAAGGGTTTTCAAACAGACTAAGAGAATTGCTGGCAAAAAATAGCAATCCGGAAATAAGGGATTTGCAATTATTAAGCGTGGGTAGGCATTTTCGTTTAGGCGATGCTTATAAACTAATATTAGGCCGAGATCAGGTCGAGAATCAAAAAATAGAAAGTTATTTCACTCCAGATGACTATTTGCTGACTGTTAAAGGTATCCCCAGTCCATATTGTTTGCTTTTAGCCCAGCCGGGAGCAGGGATGTTGCTGGGCAAAGCAGCGCATATCTGTGCTGCTTATGGGGACACAGTTGATCGGCAGCAATGCATTGTTATTATAGAGCATAAAAATCAAAAAAGTGAAATTGAGGTTATTGTAAATAAAAATGATCGGACAGAGTTTAGGATTAATTAGAAAATTCAGGAAATAAAAAAGCGGAAAAACTTATTTATCGTTTTTCCGCTTTTTCTATTAGTGTTTATTCTTTTGATTTGTAAGTTGGCGCATGCAGTTCGGGAAAAGAATTTAAATCTTCGCTGCTTCCCCATTGAGAAACTTTATCATTTAAAAAGAATATTTGATAAGTCTCCTTTGTTTTTGGATCAGTTATTTCCCAAAGATCCAGTACATTTCCGTCGGCATTAACCTTTGATCCTTTAGCAACAAAATTATTGCCAATCAGAGTCCTCACCTCGTCTTTGTGCATGCTGATCGAAAGCCGATTAATCTTTTGTCCGATTCCCGCGCAGCCTACAAGGCTTACTGCTAAAGTTATGATAACAATAAGTGAGAAAAATTTGTGATGCATTATAAAACTCCTTTCTTTGAATTAAATTTTACTAGATAAATGATCAATTAAATTACAATACATAGATAGCAATAATCATACCATAATTCTAAATTTAACTTAATAAACCAGTTATCGTATCTGCGTATATTTAAACGAGTTAACTGAATACTAAAAAGTAACTATAAAACTAAAAAAAAATAACACAGGAAATTGAGAAAATTCTTTCTAAATATGAAAATTTCTTCTAGTTTATTTTATATATTACTAAATTTGTTTTTTTTGGCAAGTAGAAAATTAAAATTTTGTAAAAGCAAAAATAAGGTTTAAACCCGATTAATCAACAAAGCTTGAATTGACTTATCCGATGACAAAGGTTAAACTAAGGGCATGTAAATATATGGGCTAAAGGCTGGAAATGACAAAAAAGGATCAGTAATGAAAAGAAAATTAAAAAAGTATGAGATTGGCGAAAAAAAGATCGATACTTTAATCAATAAACTTGCTAAGCAGTCCAGTTCTTTGGAAACAGAATATCTGCAGCAGCAGTTTTAACCACAGTAGCCAAATTTGGTCAGGAGTCAAATGATCTGGCTGATTTAAAGATGGTTAACAATACGCTTAAAGAATTGCGCTATTCTTTTAAAATATTCGCGCCGTATCGAAGTGTTAAGAAAGTAATAATATTTGGCTCAGCAAGATCAAAAAAAAGCTCAGCAGAATACAAACTGGCAGAACAGTTTGCTAAAAAAATTACAGCCAAAGGATATATGGTCGTAACTGGCGGCGGGCCAGGAGTCATGGAAGCTGGCAATAAGGGTGCTGAATCAGGAAAAGAATTTGCTTTAAATATTAGACTCCCCTTTGAACAATCAGCAAACCCCTATATTGACGAAAAAGATAAAATAATTAATTTTAAATACTTTTTTACCCGAAAACTGATGTTTGTCAAAGAAACAGACGCGACTGTACTTTTTCCCGGAGGATTCGGCACCCATGATGAGGGTTTTGAAATGCTGACCTTGGTTCAGACCGGCAAAGCCAAACCGCGCCCGATAATTTTTATAAAGTATATCATTCTATCCGTTATATTGGACAGGATACAATATTGCGCTTAAATAAAGAAATTTCGGACAAAAAGTTAAAATCGTTGAATAAAAATTTTAAAGACATATTAAAACAAGGAGTAATTCAAAGAGCGGGACCCGCTGAAATTGAACTTGCGGCTAAAGAGTATATTGATTTGCCGCGCTTGAGTATGCGCTTTAACATGCATGATTTTTCAAGATTAAGTCAATTAATTAATGCGATTAATAAGGACTGATTTTGAACCTATTTTTTAATATTAAAGCATAATTAAACTTATACAGAGAATACAAAGGAGCCTTAGCATTGGAAAACCAGAAAATAAAAAAAATACTGATCTTCGGGCACAGCAATCTTGGCGATATTTGCTATGATATGGTCGTGGTTAGCCCCTTAAAAAAAGCTTTTCCCAAGGCCTTGATTAGTTTGATTACTTCTCCCAAAGGCGCTGATATCGGAAACTCGATCAAGGGTGTTGATCAGGTGATTATCTTTGATAAGCATGGCAAGGATAAGGGTTTGCTTGGCTATTTGCGGTTCATTGCCATGGTTCGGGCTCATAAATTTGATTTAGCGATTATTTTGCGCGATATGCAGATGCATTATTTTCTTGGTATCCGAAAAATATTAAAGTACAGAAAGAGCGCGATTGCTATAAAAGACGCGCATGTGGCGGAAAAATATCTGATGTTTTTGGAAAAACAGGGAATAAAAGTTGGCCCGGCTGAGTTTGAATTTAAATTCGCGGAGCATGCTTCGCGGTATGCGGCAAATTTATTTAAAGACAATAGTGTGGATACAAAAGCATTAAAGGTGGGAATAATGCCTTTGGCTGCCTGGCCGCTTAAATGCTGGCCAATTGAAAATTGGAATAAGATAATTGAAAAATTAAATACCGAGTTTAACGCGAAAGTTTTCTTATTTGGCAAAACCGGGGACAGTGAATGGGATAAGCAGGTTGTTCCGAATATTTCTAAGCAAGCAATCTTAACTATTGATCAAAGCACTGTATCGCAGACAATGCCTTTGATAAAAGCTCTGGATATTTTTATTGGTTTGGACAGCAGTTTTCTCCATTTTGCCAGCTGCATGGGCATTGAAACCATTGGATTGTACGGGGCAACTGATCCGAATTTTATTTATCCTTTATTTCATAAACAGAACATTATTTTTTCAAACGCGGGTTTGAAATGCATGCCCTGTTATCCCGGGCTGCGTGGAGGAATCTGTAATGCCCATGAGCCGGCTGAATGCATGAACGCGATATCAGTAGAGCATGTATGGCAAAAGATAACTAATATCTTAAATCAGCAGAAAAAACAAACCGCATTCTAATTAAGGATCGAATCCAATGCTGCTTATTGCTAAAGCAATGCTGATTTTTATTACCGCTATTTTATTTTTATTTTTCTATGCTCGCTATTTAGAAAATAAAAGTTTGTATTATCCTGTTTTGCAGATGGAAAACACACCGGCAGCGATTGGGCTGGAATACCAGGATCTATTTTTCAATACGCAGGATCAAGTAAGGCTCAATGCCTGGTTTATTAAAGCGAAAAATTCTAAAGCAACTCTGATTTTCGCCCATGGCAATGGCGGTAATATCAGTCATCGCCTGGAAAAAATTGCTTTTTTAAATCAGCTTGGCTTGAATATTTTCATGTTTGATTATCGGGGATATGGTAAAAGCCAGGGAGTTCCCAGTGAAAGGGGGCTTTATCTTGATATTCGGGCAGCGTATGAATTTATTAAAAACCAAAAAATAGCAGGTCCGCTGGTTATATATGGAGAATCATTAGGCGGCGCGATCGCCATTGATCTTGCAGGGCAAAGCGATATTGTTATAGATGGTTTGATTTTAGAAGGCACATTTACCAATGTCCAGGATATGGCCAGAACAATCTATCCTTTTTTGCCAGCGGTTTTTCTGAAAACTAAATTTGCTTCGATTGATAAAATTTCCAAAGTGAAAGTTCCCAAACTGCATTTGCATTCTCAGGATGATGATATTGTGCCGTTTGCTTTAGGCAGGAAATTGTTTAACGCGGGAAATAATCCGAAAAAATTCATTGCTTTAGACGGTGGACACAATGACTGTTTTTTTATTTCCCAGAATTTAGTGGCAAGCAGTATAGAAGAGTTTATTGATTCTGTTTGTTCTGGATTATAAGATACCCGCGGATTGACTCCAGCTTTTTCTTGCCAATACCGTTTACTTTTATCAGATCATCAATACTTTGGTAAGGCCGTCCGGCAATGATCTTATCTGCCAGAACTTTTCCAATTCCGCTTATTGCCATAAGTTCTTTTTTAGTGCCGATATTTAAATCAACAAGCCCTTGGGTTTGGATTGCTTGATTGTTTACGGAAAGATCATCCGCTAACAGCGGTTTATTTGCTTTTTTGAAACTAAATGGTTCAGCTGAAAATAAGGCAAAAATCGGCAGATGGTCAGAATATCCTGATCCGAGATGCATGCCGGCCCCGTTTTTTGCTTTCTGCCATCTGAATACTTCTCCATGTTTAAATAAATAAGCAGGAGTAAACCGGCTGAAAGAATTATCAATATAGGCGATTCCTTTATTGTCATAAAGCCCTTGATTTAAGATTATTGAATCAGGGCTGTCTTTGGATCCGGTGGAATCATATGACCATCTTTGCGCTGCCGGTATTTCCAGCCAGAGATTATAAAGCAGCGGATTGCTTTGCTCTTGGGATAATAATTGTTCAGTGACCATTTTTGAATCAGCTGTGGTTTTAAGAATATGATTGATTCCGGTTAGACCGTCGCGGTTGTTTAAGCGCTTTATTTTCTTAATACTCTGGTATTCATTGTAGTTTGAATTAAAATCCCCTAAGATTATAAAGTCAGTATCCGCGGGTAGATGCTCAATATCTTTGCGCAGAGCCTGAGCTGATTCAATTCTCAGACTCTCAGGTCCGCTTTTTGATTTCCAGTGATTGATGTATAAGATTAGCGGGTTGTTTTCCAAGTCAATTAGCACTTTTAAAATATTTCTAGTTTTACTGTCTGGAATAAGGATTTCCTGAGTTTTTATTATCGGGTATTTGGACAGCACAGCGCATTTTACAGTTGTATTTTTAACTTTCGCGATCGCGGAATATTTATATTCTAAATTCTTTTCCCGCAGCCTTGTCTGTAGTGATTGCAGGGCGCTTTCAGATTCAATTTCCTGTAAAGCAATAATATCAGCGTTTAAGTCTTTAAGCACAGCGGAAATATTATTCAGTTTTAAGTTAAAATTTTTTTCATTCCAGCAGAATATATTATTCGGAACATATTCAATGTATTCATTACCGGACTTTTCCAGATCAAACAGATTTTCAATATTATAAGTAGCGATTTTAAAAGTTTTGGCCTGGACTAAAGACAGAGGATTGATAAATAAAGATAATCCGATAAAAAATATTAATTTATTCTTTAACTTAAACATAAATATTATTAAATTAATAATTAGAAATTAGATGTATAATTCAAGAGTCAAGTTTACATAAAAAGTTAGGGTTAAACCTTACACATCTCCCAAATAATACAAATTTAATCAGCATATTCTTAATTGCCTTAAAGCTTCTTTTGCCGCGTCTTTAATGTTTATGATTTCATCAGGATCAGCAATTAATTTAGTTAATGCGCCGATAGCTGATTTGTCTCCGATTTTAGCAAGATTAAAGGCAATTAACCAGCGGACATGTTGGGATTCATCGTTTAATGCCGCGCATAAATCGGCAACTGCCGATCTATCCTTGATTGTGCCTAAGGCGCTGGCAGCCGCGCCGCGCACGCTTTCATCAGTGTCTTTTAAAGCCTGAATCAAAGCCGGAACACTGCTTTGATCAGATAACCCTTTTTGAAAGCACTGAGCTGCAGCTTGGCGGACTAGAGCGGAGCCATCTTTTAAGAGCATTTCAGTAAGTTTGGGGATAACTGATTTGTCACCTAAATAAGCTAAGTTTTTTATTGCCCGTTTGCGGGTAACAGGATGAAAGTCTTCTAAATTAGCTAATAATTTTGAAAGTGGATTGTCAGCAGCCATGGAGCTTATTGCCTTATTTGTTTTGCCGGAGGAGCTGGCGGCGGAATATATACTGGTTGTTGTCTGAGTGTTTGCAATAGCTGCTGAGTCTGTATTTGCATCTGCGTGTTTTGGTAAAACTGATAAGTGCGGATAATATCCATGGTTCTTCTGTTTTCTTCGGCTTTGGTCGCCGCGTTTTGCAAAGACTCCTGGTTTTCCAGTAAAGTTATTTCCTCATCGTCAAATACTCCGAGATTAAGCAGTTCCTGGAAAATTTTATCCGGATTATCTTCAGTGCATAAATATAATTCTGAGTCAACAAAAATCAAGACCCATTCTTCTGGTTTGCCGGAAAGAGAATGGCCTTTTTTAAAACTATATTTCCATAATTCTACAGGATAATTTTTTGGCGTAGAGCCAGCCTGGATTTTTTCCAAAGGATTTCCCCAAAGTTCGATTACGGCTTTGGGCGTAAGACTATTTTTAAGCATAGGGATTCTGGCTGTAGTTTTGCAGCCGCCAAGGAACAAAGCACTGATCATAAAGATAAGAAGTAATTTTTTCATATATACTGAATCTAGCATAAAAAAATGCAATTGTCAAAAAAAGCAAAAACATATTACACAATTGCGCGGTATCTGCTTCAGGTTTGCAGGCGAAGCAGTGAAAAATAGAGTCGCGAAAGGTTTATAATGTATTTAGCTTCTGAAGGTTTTCACTATTCTCGTTATCGGGTACAGGCCATGCGCCGTTTGCTGAGATTATAGCCTGTCCTGCTTCGCTGCACTCAAACTTCAGGAAATCTTTAACTGCCGGGGTCAGCTTATCAATAGGTATATATTGATACATTTTTCTTTTTAAAGGATAAATCCCGTTGCTGATAACCGTCTGATCAAAAGGGTTAAGCGGCGTATACCCGGTTTTTAATGCTAAATCAAGGGTAGCAATCGCGGGATATTTTGCGTAGGCTAATCCGACAAATCCGATTGCCGCGGCATTAGTTTTAATTATTTCTGTTTCAGCAGCGTCAGTTATCTGCTGCATTGATTTGTCGTATGCGTCAATTTTTAGCTTTTGTTGGAAAAATAAGGCTTGGGCGGAACTTAATTCTCTTCCCAAAAGAACAATCAAAGAGTCATTGCCGCCAACTTGCTTCCAGTTTTTTATTTCTCCAGAGTAAATTTGCCGGACTTGTTCCAGGGTAAGGGCTTTTACCGGATTTGCTTTATTAACAATAACGCAGACATTATCATGCGCCAGGATTAATTCAATAAATTTGCGTTTGCTTTCCATAAGAGCCAGGATATCTTTGTTCTGTATCCGGCTGGAAGCATTGGCAATTGTTATTGTGCCATTTTGTAATTGGATAACTCCATCGGCTGTATTGCCGCCCTTAACGTCAATATTTATTCCAGGATGCTTTAGAGTATAATTAGATGCTAAAATATCAACAAGCTGAAGCATAGGTTCTGAACCCGATATTTTAATTTCCTCAGCATGAGTATTTTTAGAACTTAAGCTTAGAAACAAGACAATTACTAAAAGACATAGAAAATAGTTATTTTTCATTTTAAATTCCTCCTATGCTTTATTATTAGCATAAAAAAAAATAATTGTCAAAGAATACAGTTTATTTTTCAAGACCAAAGCAATATATATCACAGCAGGTTGGTTTATAAATATCAGAAATTCTCGCCCAGCCCAGTAAAATATAGTGGCAGGCTTTTAAATAATGTGGTATATTTTAAATAGAGGATAGGCGAGTAGTAAAGTACGTTTAATGTTTGGATCTTGAATAAGTTCGGAAATTTAACTGTAACAACCTCGTCTATCCTCGTTTTTTTATGCCCAAATCGTCCTTGCGTCAATGTTTTCGCGTTAGCGCGTGCGCGAGTTAGAAACAAAATACCTTTCAACGCGTGAACCCGTGAACTTTTTCCTGCTTTTTCCCCATTGCTACACTGCCTGCTTTGTGCTAGTATATTATTTAAGTTAACAATTAGGAAACCATCCTTTTATCTGCTTTATTTGAGTGTGAACTATGGACAAACAATCAATTATTATTAAAGGGGCAAAAGAGCATAATTTAAAGTCTCTGGATTTGGAATTGCCGCGGAATAAACTTATTGTAATCACTGGTTTATCCGGATCCGGTAAGTCTTCCTTGGCTTTTGACACAATCTATGCCGAGGGCCAGCGGAGATATGTGGAAAGTCTTTCGGCTTATGCCCGCCAATTTCTCGAGCAATTGCATAAGCCGGATGTGGAATATATCGAAGGCCTTTCTCCGGCAATTGCCATTGAACAAAGAGTTGCTGGAGCTAATCCGCGTTCCACAGTTGCCACGCAAACCGAAATCTATGACTATTTAAGATTATTATTTGCCCGGATCGGCATTGCATACTGCTATCGCTGTAATCGGAAAATAACCCAGCAGTCTGTGCAGCAGATTGTCAGCCAGATTATGCAATTACCGGAAAATTCCAAACTCTATGTTTTAGCACCTTTGGTGCGAGGCCGAAAAGGGGAATATCGGAAAATTTTTGAGGAAGTATCTAAATCTGGTTTTGTCAGGGTGCGGGTGGATAATCAGATCTATGATATAAATGAACCAATTAATCTGGATAAGAAAAAAAACCATTCCATTGAAGTTGTGGTTGATCGCTTGATCTTAAAGCCGGATATTAAAAAGCGTCTGACTGATTCCGTGGAAACAGCTTTAAAAGTCGGCAAAAGCACAATGCTTTTGGCAATTGAAGGCAAAGACGCGAACTTAGAGGAAATGATCTTTAGTGAAGTCTATGCCTGCACGCATTGCGGAATAAATTATGAAGAATTTCAGCCGAGAATGTTTTCCTTTAACAGTCCTTATGGCGCCTGCGCTGCCTGCGGTGGTTTGGGAACAAAAGTAGAAATAGATGAAGACCTGGTGGTTCCGGAACGAACCCGCACTCTCAGAGAAGGCGCGCTTGAGCCTTGGCGCAGAGGCGGCAAGGGCTATATCATGTATTATCGCAGCTTGCTCTATGAATGCGCGGCAAAAGTTGGTTTTAGTCTGGATGTTTCCTTTAATAAATTAACTAAAAGTGTGCAAAAATTAATCTTATACGGAGATCAAAACATAAATATCTGGGGCAAGCCTTTTGAAGGAATTATTCCTAATCTCGAAAGATTATTTAAAACCACGGACAGTGAATTCAGAAAAGAAGAAATAAATAAATACATGAGCAATCTGCCGTGTCCCAGCTGTCAGGGGGCAAGACTTAAGCCGGAAAGTTTAGCGGTTAAGGTAGGAGGATTATCAATCTATGCTATTACCCGGCTGTCAATTGTTAATGCCGCGAAATTTTTTAAAGATTTAGAACTCAATGATAAAGAAAAACAGATTGCCAATCAGATTTTAAAAGAAATCAGACAGCGGATTGATTTTATGGAAAATGTAGGACTTAGCTATCTCAGTCTTGACCGCCAGAGCAGTACTTTATCCGGAGGCGAGGCACAGCGGATCCGTTTGGCCACACAGATCGGATCACGGCTGCGGGGAGTGATCTATGTTTTAGATGAGCCGAGTATTGGTCTGCATCAGCGGGATAATGATAAACTGCTCGATACATTAAAAGTATTAAGAGATATTGGCAATACTTTGATTGTCGTTGAACATGATGAGGCCACAATCAAACAAGCCGATTATATTGTTGACCTGGGACCTGGCGCCGGCAAGCAGGGCGGATATATTGTTGCCCAGGGAACATTAGCCGATATTCTTAAATCCAAAGATTCGCTTACTGCCCAGTATATAAACGGAGACTTTAAAATCCTTCCTGACTATCTGCGGAGTAAAAAACCAGCGGATAAAAAACCCAAAGCCAAAACAATTGAAATAATCGGCGCGCGGGAGCATAATCTTAAAAATATTAATGTAAGCATTCCTTTGGGAAATTTTGTTTGTATCACCGGAGTTTCCGGCTCAGGCAAATCAACATTGATCGATGATATTCTTTATCGCGGCCTGGCTAAGAAATTGTATTTTTCCAAAGAAAAGCCGGGTTTGCATAAAACAATTAAAGGCATTGAAAATATTGATAAAGTAATTGTCATTGATCAATCGCCGATCGGCCGAACTCCTCGTTCCAATCCGGCAACCTATACTAATTTATTTTCTCCGATCCGCGATTTTTTCAGCCAAATGCCGGAAGCCAAGATCAGAGGTTATAAGCCGGGAAGATTCAGCTTTAATGTTAAAGGCGGCCGCTGTGAATCCTGTCAGGGCGATGGAATTAAAAAAATAGAAATGCATTTTCTCTCGGATGTTTATGTGCAGTGCGAAGTCTGTAAAGGCAAGCGGTATAATGAGCAGACTTTGGAAGTTAAGTACAAAGGCAAGACAATCTCCGATGTGCTGGAGATGACAGTTGCTGATGCCCTGCTGTTTTTCACTGCTAATTCCCGGGTTACCTCAAAGCTCCAGGTTTTAAATGATGTGGGTTTGGGTTATATTCAGCTGGGCCAGGCCGCGACCACGCTTTCCGGAGGCGAGGCGCAAAGAGTAAAACTTTCCACTGAGCTTGCTAAAAAAGCCACTGGGAGAACTTTGTATATTCTCGATGAGCCGACCACTGGCCTGCATTTCGCCGACATTGATAAACTGTTAAAAGTTTTGCACACTTTGGTGGATTATGGTAACACAGTGTTAGTGATTGAACATAATCTTGACGTGATCAGAACCGCGGACCATATTATTGATTTAGGGCCTGAAGGCGGGGACAATGGGGGGCAGATAATTGCCCTGGGCACGCCGCGGCAAGTAATGAACAGTAAAAAATCGTATACCGGTAAATATTTAAAACAACATTTAACGCAGCATTAGAGACGCATAATAATGATTATGAATAAAAATCCTGATAAAACTTTTAATAAAATCCTGAAGGCAGGTTTAGTTTTAATCCTGGGGATGATGTTTTTAAATAATAGCATTGTGTTCGCGGAAGATAATGAATTTAAAGATCTTTTTTTATCCAAGCAGGTATTTAAAGATGGGTTTTATGACAGCGCGATCCGACAGCTGAAGCAATTTCAAAAAGACTATCCCTATAGTAAAAGAATGTTTGAGGTGGAATTTCTGATTGCCCGCTGCTATTTAAAACAAGGGCATTTATACAAAGCTTCTTCGGCTTTTGAAGAACTGTTTAAAAAAAGCAAGGAATCAGCGCCGGATAAAACCGATGAGATTATGTTCTGGAGCGGCGAGACATATTTTAAAGGCAAAGACTATAAGCGGGCGCGGGTGTTTTATCAGAAAATAGTCAATGAATTTCCTCAGTCGCGTTTTACCAGCTATGCCAGCTATAACAGCGCCTGGGCATCATATGAATCAAAAGATTTTTCGCGGGCGAAAAAAGAGTTTGAATATTTTATAAATAAATTTCCCAATCATGAATATGTTCCGGAAGCGCAGTTTAAAATCGGAGAAATTTTATTTGAATCAAATCAGCAGGCTCAGGCTCAGACTTTTCTCTTAGTCTATTTAAAAAAACATCCCAAGCCGGAAAATCTGGCCAGAGTGCATTGTCTGCTGGGTGAGATTTTTTACCGCAGGGGCGATTATCCCAAAGCAATCGAGCATTATAAGGTTTCTTTGGAAAATGGCCCGCACTCAAATTACGCGCCTTATGCCCGCTATGGAATCGGCTGGGCTTATTTTGACGCTGCGGATTATCCGGCAAGCTTAAATGCTTTTATGGATTTTCTCGAGTTTTTTTCCGGGCATAAATTAGCGGAAATAGTTTATCTCCAGGCCGGTGAATCTAACCGGAAATTAGAGCAATATGGTAAAGCTTTACAGCTTTATGAAGAAATGATAAAAAAATTTCCCAACGGCAAATGGGCAGCCAGGGCTTTTTTCGCCAAGGCCAAAACGCTTAATGATTTAAATCAAATCAATGAGGCGATAACCTGTTATCAAGATATGCTCAAACAATTTCCCCAGAATCAGCTGCTTCCGGAGGTGCATTATAACTTAGGGATTTTGTATTTAAATAAACTAAAGGATAAAAACAGCGCTTTAAAAGAATTAAAGCTGGTTGTCCAGACATCCCCTGAGCCGAAAATTAAAGTTAATGCTTTGAGTAAAATCGCGGATATTTATTTAGAGTCCGGAGATGTTGAGCTGGCGCAAAAAGAATATGATAAGATCTTAATTGAATTCGCGGACAGTTCGTACGCGGATTATGCCCAATTCCAATTAGGGATCAGTTTTTTAAAGCAAGGCCGATTTGACGCGGCAATATTAGCGTTTAATAATGTGATAAATAGCTTTCCGCGAAGCGCTTCGCTGGCTGAGGCGAGATTTCAATTGGGAATGGCTTATTTTAAAAAAAGGGATTATGAAGCCGCGATTAAAGAACTTAATTTAACAATTGAAAAGCATCCGGATCGGGATTTTAAAGAACAAGCTTTGTTTTACATCGCGACTTCATTTTATAATCTGAAAAAATTTGATGAAGCGCTGAACGTCTACAATCAGCTTATAAAAACCGCTAAGGACAAAGAACTGCTTTGGCGCTGTCTGCATCAGCGCGCCTGGGCATATTATAACAGCGGCAAAGAAAAAGAAGCAATAAACGCGTTTACGGAATTTATTACCAAGTGCCCGGAAGCACCGATTATCAGTGATACGCAGTTTTGGCTGGGACAGTATTATCTGCAGAGCGGACAATGTAATAAGGCCAGAGGATACTTTAATCAAATTATTCAAAGCAGCGATGATCAGAATGAATTAAAAGACGATGCGATGTTTCAACTTGGGGTTTGCTTTTTAAAATCAGATAACAAAGATCTTGCCTTGCGGCAATTCATAATGCTTAAACAGGATTTTCCGAACAGTGATTTTGTTCCTGAAGCGGTATTAAAAATAGTCGAGATCTTAAATGAACAGGGAAAAATTGAAAGAGCTGAATCAGAGCTAAAACAATTGATCAAAAACCATCCTGATTCAATGTATGAAAATATTGCATATAAAAAACTGGCGGATATCGATCAAAAAGAAGGTGAATATAAAAAAGCGATTTCTTATTTGGAAAAAGCTTTGCAGTCTAAACAGGCAGTTGCCGAATTTAAAGTTCAGCTGCAGTTTCAAATCGCGATGATCAGAGAAGAACTGAAAGATTATGATCAGGCAATGGATGACTATTTAAAAGTGATCTATCTGTATCCGGATCTGGATCAATGGGTCGCTCAAGCCTATCTTAAAATCGGCGGATTGTTTGAACTGCAGAAAAATTATGAAAAAGCGCTGGATGCTTACAACAAAATTATAATCGACAATTTACCAAAACAGGAAATCGCTAAAGAGAGGCTGGAATGGATCAAGCTAAATGTAAACACAGCTTATTAATTATCTTTATTAGCTGCTTATTCTGGGTAAACCCAGGCCATGCTGAGGAATTGGAAAAGCCTTTAATCAAACTGCCGCAGGTAAATATTATTGGTCAGCAAGACACGGATTATCCCTTTGAAAACAGCGGGATTATTTCTGCTGATCTGGTGGCCCAGTCAAGCTTAAATGAATCTCCCAAGCAGGATGAATCCCAGGGTTTTCTTACCAGCTCCTATGGAAGTTTTGATTCTAAATTATTTGAGGTAGAACATTCGCTAAAGTCAGAAATGTTCTACTATAATGCCTATATCCAAATCAAAGGCAGTGACGGGGATAGAGATAATTCCCAGTTTATCGCGTATAAACCTAACCTGAGCGTAGGTATTCCGTTTTATCAGGAGAATGAACTGTTGTTTAATTTTGATTATTTTGATAAAAAAATGGGCCTGCCTGGCAGAACAACTCTGCCGAGCTTAAACGCCGAAAGAAGAAACAGCGATATGGTTTCATCTTTCAGCTTGATCCACAAACAGGATGATAGCAGCTTTAAATTTACGCCCTATTACGACCTGTCGATCTTTAATGATGATCTGGTCCGGGAGGATTTTAAAAACAAACTATATGGTTTGAAATTAGAACTGGCTAATGAAGCGCTGATTTTGGATATCAATGCCTATCAGAATCGGCTGGTAAACCATTATAAAGCAGGCGCTGGGAGTGCGGACATTAAAACAAATTCAATTGATTTAAATGACCAATGGAGAGCTGTTTTGGGAATTAATCTTTTTGCCCAGGAAGAGTTTGGGCAAAGACAGTCTCCGTTTGTTGAACTGGTTTATGAGGAAAATGAGGATTGTCTGCATAAATTCACCATCAGCCGCAAGTATGCTCCGATTCAGTTTAATCAAACCTATTTGGAAGATAATTATATTGAAGTCAATCCCGAGCTAATGCGTCCGGTGCGCAGTTCTGAGATTGCTTATAATCTGGATAAACACATCAGCACACAATGGCGGGCCAATATTTTAGTCTATTATCGTCAGTCTAAAGATTACTGGTTTTTAACCGATAATGATAATGACGGGTTTTATGCTCCCTTGGCAATTGAGCAGGCTAATCTTAGCGGAATAAATCTGTCCACAGAATATAATTGGAGTGAAGAATTTAATTATTTTTTAAGTTTAGATATCCGAAAAATAAGAAGCAAGGATTCGGATTATGAGTTTGTTCCCTTTGAGCCAAAACAAAAAATATCAGTGGGCCTGACCTATCAAATGACGGAAAAAACCAAGATTGATTTTGTCGGTGATTACTTTGGCCGGAGATACTATTCCGGCAATGCCAAAGAGAGCTCAAGCGCCTATTTTCTTTTAGGCTCAAAGCTTACATACAACCGGAAAGATTCCTTGACTTTTTTTGCTTTAATTGATAATTTATTAAATGATCACTACGAAATAGTTAGAGGATACCCTAGTCAGAGCAGAAGTATATTGTCTGGAGTAACGCTCAGATTTTAAGCTTTCATTTTGCGGTGCGACAATTCAGGCTAAATTCGCTATTAGCCTGAAAAACTTCAGATATCTTCCTGTATAATTTCGCGATTATAGATTATATATCAAAGAAAAAAAGTATTTTATTTAGATTAATAGCTTTTAAAAAATAGAAAAAGTTATTCATAAGGAGGAAAAATGCAAAGCATAATATTTAAACTGGTTTGTCTTATCGCGTCTTGTCTGATCTCAACAGGATTATATCTAAAGGTGGATGTTATCAATAAGGGCGGACCAGTGATGATTCCGATAATTCTCTGCTCAATATTTTCCTTCGCGATTATCCTGGAAAGAGTGGTAAATATATATCGTTCAAAAATCGATACATCGAGATTTATGGATGAGATCACCGCGGCCTTAAAGCGCAATCGGATCGCGGACGCTTTAGAAATCTGTGAACAGACTCAAGGCCCGATCGCTCAGATCATAAAAGCGGGAATTGCCAAGCATGATTGTCCCAAGGCTGAGATCCGGGAAGCAATTGAAGATGCTGGTCTGCATGAAGTTCCAAAACTGGAAAAGAACCTGAGCGCTCTGGCAACAATCGCTCATGTCAGCCCTTTGCTGGGATTACTGGGCACAGTTACCGGAATGGTCAGCACTTTTCAGATCATCCAGCAAAAAGCGCAGGCAATGTATCCGGTTGATGCTTCCGTGCTCGCTCAGGGAATCTGGGAAGCGCTGATTACCACAGTAGCGGGTTTATTAGTGGCGATTCCGAGTTTTGTGGCTTATAATTATTTGGTGGCAAAAGTAGGAAGCCTGATTGTGGAAATGGAAATAATGGCCACAGACCTTGTGAATATTCTTACGCAGAGAAAGTAGGAGGCAGATCCCATGCGGTTTAGAAAGCATTTAGAGCTGGAGAAAGGGCAAAAAGAAATCAATATCACTCCTTTGGTGGACATGGTATTTCTTTTGCTTGTTTTTTTCATGCTGACCTCCAGCTTTATCGTTATGCCGGGAATAAAAATCAATCTTCCCAAAGCCGTTACTTCAGAAGTTATAAAAGATAAAAATATTATTATTACAGTTAACAGTGATAATGTTATTTACCTTAATGAAAAACCAATCAGTTCCGCGGAGCTGACAAGTCATCTGAGTGAAATGGTAAAGGCAGATAAAGAAATACCTTTACTAATTAAAGCTGATAAAAATACACAGCTGGGATCAGTGGTTATGGTCTGGGATATTTGCCGGAAAGTAGGGATTTCCCAGATAAATATCGCGACTTTACAGGAAGTCAGATAGCAATGCGAGAAAAAAATATATTTGCTATTGCCTTAACATTTTCTTTGGCATGGCATCTTGTTGGCGGAGAAGCAGTGCATATTGTCTGGCCGGAAAAAATCGTGGAACATAAGTTCCCGGCGATAAATTTCTGGGGATCTTTGCGCGATCTGCCGGGTTTAGATGCTGTGGATATTGACAAATCTTTAAATCCTCAGAAAAAAGAAAGCACTGTTGTTTCAACTAAAAAACCGCGCGGGGATATGGAATTTAATGTTTTAGCCAAAGAAGCTTTGCCGGTTTTTGAGCTTTCGGAAAAAAAAGATCCGGTAATTGTTCTGGATTCGGCAGGATCCGCGGATTTTCTTGTTTCCGAAAGCATAAAAGGCGAGTTAAAACGAAGCATTTTAATCAAACCCGCTTTACCTAAATATCCGGAATGGGCCAAAGCACTGGGCAATTACTTTGAAGTGGAGTTAAAATTTTTGATCCTAGCCGATGGGACAGTGGGAACAGTGAAAAAAGTGACTTCTGCCGGATATCCTGAACTGGATGAAATCGGGATTCGCTATATTCGAAAATGGAAATTTATGCCTTTACCTGAGGGAGCGAAACCCGCGGAGCAATGGGGAACAGTGAAACTGGTTTTTAATCTTAAATGATAAATTTATCCTTTGATCAAGCAGTCGCGTACTATATATTGTTTTTTATCATAATATTCGCGGGAAGTCTCGTATTTGCTTTTTGCCTTAAAGATAAACAATGGTATCCTAAAGAATTTACGTTTTGGCAATGCTCGATTTGCGGATTTGTTTATTCCTGTATGTTTGATAATAATATAACTGTTTGTCCGCAATGCGGCAGTTTTAATAAAAGAGTTGTTTTAGAAACTTCAGAGGAAACAAAGAAAAATTTTAAGTAAAAGAGTTAAGGGTGATCATTAATTAACAAAGCTAATTTTAAAAGGGGTTATTAGACAAATAAGGAGGGGTTATTATGATTATGGAGATTGGGATTGTGGCAGGAGACATCTGGCATTATCTGGATGAAAATGGAGCTGTTGATCTGGAAAATTTGATCAGCGGCGTAAATAAGCCGAGAAATTTAGTATTAATGGGCCTGGGCTGGTTAGCCAGAGAAGGACATGTCAGCGTGTGCAATGAACATGAAAAAACTTGCCAGATAAGACTTAGAGAAAAAAAGGTATAAATTTAAAATGAGCAAAGAAAACAAGGAATGTATTGTTGTTTTTGTTACTGCCGGCTCAGATCAGGAAGCTGATCTGCTCAGAGAAAAGTTGCTTGCAGCTAAACTGGCAGCATGTGTAAGCAAAACCAATGTTAATTCCATGTTTTTCTGGGAAAATAAAATCCAGACAGAAAATGAAGTGCTGCTGATCATCAAAACAAAATATAGTTTATATTCAGAGCTTGAGGCTTTGGTCAGACAGCTGCACAGCTATGATCTGCCGGAGATTATCGCCTTACCGATTATCAGCGGTAGTAAACCGTATCTTGAATGGATAAACGAAAACACGAAAAAGTAAAAAGCACTTTTAGCTCATAGTTGATAGCTCATGGCTCATAGCAAAAGCAAAAAAACAAAATAAAGTAAAAAGGCTGGGATTAATTATCCCGGTCTTTTTTTTGTAGGGGCGCTGCTTGCCTGCGCCTGTATCATAATTATTCCACCGATTATTACGGGCCGAGGCAAGCGCGGCCCCTACGCTGTGACCTTGTGATTTTTAAACATTTTTTCTAAAAATGTTTAACTTGTGATATAATAAATAAAATGAAAAAAGGATTTACTCTCTTAGAGCTGCTTATCGGTATAACCATCTTCGCGATTATTTCCGGAGCGGTTTATACCAGTCTTTATCTGGGGGTAAAGGTTTGGAAGCATGAAGAAAAAAATAATTCCAGCCTTCAGGAGATTATCCTGACCTTTGAACTGATCGAAACAAATCTGTTCAGTACGTTTATCAACCCGGAAAATGAGAATATAAAATTCAAAGGCAGCGCGGACCGCCTGGAATTTTTCCGGGTGAATAATGCCGAGCAATTAGAATCAGTTTGTTTTTATTTGGATTCCGCGGCAGAAAAAGATTCAGCTGAATTATTGGTTTTAAGGAAAAGATATTCTTTGCCTGATCAGCAGCAGCCGGAAGTCAGCCCGGAGATTGTGAATAATCAGATCAAAAATTTTAAATTAAGCTATTTTAATAATAAAGAAAATAAATGGAATGAGGATTGGCCTGAGGAATTATTACTGCCCAGTCAGGTAAAAGTTGAGATTGATTTTAAGCTAAATGATTCCGCGGACAGTGCTTTGCACTTCGAAAAATACATCAGCATTCCCGCGGCAAATAAAATAGAATTAGCAACTGATGATATCGCGGCTTAATTGTGTTAAAATATAAAAAGATGATTAAAAGCGTTAAACGAAAAAAAGGGATTATTCTAATCATTGTTTTATGGGTAATGTTTTTTCTTTCTGTGGTTGTGCTGGTTTTAGGGGCGAAAAACAGAATGAATGTAAGACTGCGCTCATTGAATAATGAAAGTTTGCGCATGTTTTATTTAGCCAAACAGGGGATTAACCAGGCAATTGATATTCTGATCAAAGATGACTGGCAGTTTGATTCCCTGAATGAAAACTGGTCTGAGAAAATCAGTTCAGAGCAGGATGAGGGAAAACTTACGGTTCAGATTATTGATGAGAACCGGTTTATAAATATAAATAATGTTTCCGAAGAAATTCTAAATAATGTTAAAACTTTTTTTCCGGAAATAACCGTTGAGCAGGTAGCGGCAATTCTTAAGAATCGGCCGTTTAATCTTAAAAGCGAAGTTATTGATTTATTAGCCTTAGCTGATACAGGTTTGGTTGCCAATCAATTTAACCAAACCCGGCTGATTGATCTGCTGACGACTTTTTCCGACGGGAAGCTGAACATTAATACTGTTTCCGAAGCGGTTTTGGTTGTGCTTCCCGGGATGACTGAATCAGCAGCGCAGGCAATTGTTGCGCATAGACAGTCAAATCCGTTTATCAGCAATGACGCGCTTTCCGGAGATTTATCGCTTTTAGGCTTAACTCCCGGGCAGGTTAGCTCCCTGATTAAGTGTGTTAAGGTTAATTCCAATGTATTTCGGATCTTAGTTTCAGCGCAGTCAAATAATCGGCATATTGCTAAAAATCTGGAAGTAGTGCTCAGCCGGCAGGATAATCAGCTTAAGATTTTATTATCAAAGGAGAATCAGGATTGATTAAAACAATAATTTATTTCACCAATAAAAAAGCCCGGATTGCCCGGTTTAGCCTGAACAAACAAGCGCTTAAGCTGGTTAAAGATCAAAGCATTGCTTTAGCGGATAAAGAAATTGATCCTTTAGCAATCAAGGATTTTCTGGCAAAGCAGGGAATTGGAAAAACAAATATTATCGGCTGCTTATTTCGCTATCAGGTCAGCGTAAGATTCTTTTCTTTTCCTTCTCATGAAAACGCGGAAATCGAGCGCATGGTTCAATACGAAGCCGCCGAGCTGCTGCCTTTAAAACCCGAAGAAACAATCACCCGTTATCTGGTTCTGAATAAAAAACCCAATGGCTATGCTGATACTTTGCTGGTCGTTACCCATAAAGAAGAAGTCAGCAAACTGCTGGATAAAATTAAACAAGCGGGCTTGGGCATCGAAGCGCTTAGTCTGAGCAGTCTGGCTTTGCTCAAATGTCTGGAACATGCTCTGGGTAAAAATAAAACAGATGATCCGGTTTTATTGGTTTATATCGAAGACAATGCCGCGGAAATCATTATTGCCAGAAATGGGATTATTGAATTCAGCCGCGGTTTTTTAACTGGAGATATCGAGCGTTTTCCCCAGGTTTTAATCAGTGAAATCCGCCACAGCATGGAATTGTTTTTTAATAATGCCGAAGAAAATAAACTGAAAAAAATCATTCTTGGTTCTCCGGACAATGATCTTAAATCAATCGCCGAAGACCTAAAGCAAAGGTTTGCCATACCGCTAGAGGAAGTGCCAATGGATATTGCGTATGGTTTAGCGGTTTTAGATGGCGCGGAGATTAATTTACTGAGCAATGAATTTGTCTTAAGCAAACAGCAGCAGGTTTTTAAAAAACGGATTCTGTTTGGGCTCGGGTTGTTATTTATAAATATTTTATTGCTGGCTGGAATATTTACACTGCAGATAAACCGTAAACAGGCTTATCTGGAAAAAATAAATCAGGAAATAAGCAAACTTAAGCCGCAGGCCCATACAGTTCAGAGTAAATTAAGAAAACTGGAAATAGTTAAGCAACAGTTAAGTTCCCAGCTGCGGATCCTAGACGCGATTACGGATATTGCTGATATTATACCTGTGTCGGCTAATCTGAATATGCTGTCAATCAATGAACAAGGCATTTTCCTGATCAGAGGCCAGTCCAAGACTTTACAGGAAGTGCTGGATTTTGTCAGCGTGATCGAAAAATCAGAGTATTTTATCAACAGTCATTTAAATTACTCTAACAGAAGAAAAATAAAAGACTTAGAACTGATTGATTTTGAAATCCAGGCAATGATTCAACAGCAGTAAAACCTGAAATTTTTGATTAAAACAGATAGTGGTTAGCGAAAACTAAAACCGGTTTTCGGCTTTGATTGCTTCTGTTTTTTATTTTAAATTGAAAAAAGAGAGAATATGCGGATCATCAGCGGGCAATTCAAAAACCGAAACATAAAAATGCCGGCTTCACGCGATGTCCGGCCAACCAGCCAAAAAGTGCGCAAAGCGATTTTTGATGTTTTGTCCGGAGCAATCGAGGGAAAAAAAGTCCTGGATTTGTTTAGCGGCAGCGGCGCCCTGGGGTTTGAGGCTTTAAGCCGCAAAGCCGGGCAGATTACTTTTATTGAAAAAAACCCAATATCTTTAAAAACCATAAATGAAAACATTGCCCTGTTAAATGTGCGGGAAAAGTGCACGGTTATTGCCCGCGATGTGCTGGACAGCCTGGATATGCTAACCAGGAAAAAAGCCGGCTATGATATTGTGTTTGCCGATCCTCCTTATATAGGCGGCTTGGCAAAAAAATGCTTGCTCAAAATCAGCAGCTGTGATATATTACTCGCGCCTGCAATAGTAGTTATTGAACACTACAAAAAGGATGAGTTGCCGACGATAAGCAATAATTTAAAGCTTTGGCAGCTTAAAAATTATGGGGATACTCTTGTCTCTTTTTATACCCATTCTTAAATCCCAACTAATGGTGCTAAGGGTATAACTATTTTATTTGCAGCGCGTTAAGGCCTTTGATTTAAATAGGCCAGGGAGTTGTTAATTTGAATCAAAGAGCAGTATATCCCGGAACATTTGATCCAGTTACTTTTGGACATATTGATATAATCAAAAGAGCAGTGAAGCTCTATGATGAAGTTATAGTTGCTGTGGCAGCCAATGACGCCAAAACGCCGTTGTTCAGTGTTGAACAAAGAGTATCCATGCTTAAGCAGGCAACAAAGGGGTTGTCCCGAGTCAAAGTTGACACTTTTGATCAGCTGATGGTTAATTATGTGCAGAGTAAAAACTGCAATGTGGTAATCAGAGGATTAAGAATGATCTCGGATTTTGAATATGAATTTCAGATGGCTCTGACTAATCGGAAACTGAATAAAGATATTGAAATAGTTTTTATGATGCCCAATGAATCATATTCATTTGTTTCAAGCAAATTAATCAAAGAAGTCGCGAAACTCGGCGCGAATTTATCAGAATTTGTTCCTAGTTTTGTGGAAAAAAAATTAAAGAAAATTTTAGGGAAATAAGTTTTAGTTAAATCATTGATAGTGAAAATTCATTGAAGTAAAAATCAGAAAGAATAATTGAGAGGCTGTAATGGAAATTTTAGATAAAATCAGACAAAGAGCGCGAAATAAGCAAAGAACAATTATCCTTCCAGAGGGAGATGATAAGCGGATTTTAGAAGCAGCAAAGATCATAGTCAAAGAAAATTTAGCCCAGCTGATAATCCTGGCGGAAAATGAAACAATTAAGGAAAAAGCCGAGGCAGTTGGTTTGGATTTATCCAAAGTGCGTGTTATTTATCCGGCAAAAAGCCTTGATCTGAATGAGTTTGCTGAGAAATTTTTTGAGTTGAGAAAAGCCAAAGGAATTAGCGAAGAACAGGCTAGAGAGCAGATGCTTAAACCCGTATATTTTGGGGCAATGATGGTCAGATTCGGTAAAGCTGACGGCATGGTTGCCGGAGCGATAAATACAACCGCGGATGTGGCAAAAGCCGCGATTTATTGTATTGGCTTTGGCGAGAAGATCAGAACCATCTCCAGTTGTTTTTTAATCACAGTGCCGGATTGTGTTTATGGATCAAACGGCACTTTTGTATTTGCTGACTGCGGAATCGTGCCGGACCCTTCACCCGCGCAGATCGCCAATATCGCGGCTTCGGCCTCAGAATTGTTCAGTTTATTAGTTGAAGAAGAGCCAAAAGTAGCATTACTCAGTTTTTCAACTAAAGGCAGTGCTGAGCATCCTTTGGTTGATAAAGTGGTCAGAGCCAAACAAATAATTGATGAAAAATATCCGGAATTAATCGCTGATGGCGAATTACAGCTAGACGCGGCAATTGTCCCGGAAGTTGCCAAGATTAAAGCACCGGACAGCAAAGTTGCCGGTACAGCCAATGTTTTAATTTTTCCGGATCTTAATGCCGGAAATATTTCTTATAAAATGGTTCAGCGTTTAGCCAAAGCCGATGTTATTGGTCCGATGATGAATGGGGTATCAAAGCCTTGCAGTGATTTATCCCGCGGCTGTACAATTGACGAAATTGTAAACGCTGTTTGCACAACATCAATCCGGGTTATTCAAGAGACTAAACAATGAACATACTAGTTATAAATTGCGGAAGTTCTTCGATAAAATATCAATTATTTTGTATGGAAACAGACCAATCGCTTGCCAGCGGTATTGTCGAGAAAATCGGGGCCCTGGATTCTTATATTTGTCATAAAAAAGCGGATAAAACCTATAAATCAAAGCAGATTATAGATGATTATTTTTCCGCGATTGAAAAAATTTCCGAACTGCTTAGCGATGAAACTTGGGGCGCGGTAAACAGCAAAGATGATATCCATGCTATTGGCCACAGAGTAGTGCATGGCGGTGAGGAATTCAAATCATCAGTAGTGATTGATAAACATGTTTTAGACAGAATAAAATTTTACAGCTCGCTTGCTCCTTTGCATAATCCTCCGGCTTATAATGGGATCAGAGCGACAAAAAAGATTTTCCCAAATATAAAACAGGTGGCGGTTTTTGATACTGCTTTTCATCAGACCATGCCGGAACAAGCGTTTATGTACGGCCTGCCTTATAAATTATATACAAAATATTGTATCCGGCGTTATGGATTCCACGGCACAAGTCATCGTTATGTGTCTTGTGCGGCGGCAAAAATCCTGAAAAAACCGTTAAGTAAATTAAAGCTGATCACCTGTCATCTGGGCAATGGCTGCAGTATTACCGCGGTCCGCCGCGGACAGTCAGTGGATACAAGCATGGGATTTACTCCTTTGGAAGGTTTGCTCATGGGTACACGCTGCGGTGATATTGATCCGGCTTTGATTGGCTATATCATGGAAAAAGAAAAACTCAGCGTTGAAGAAGTCGGGCATATGATGAACCGGAAAAGCGGTTTGCTGGGCATCTCCGGCAGCAGCAATGATATGCGCGATTTAAGCCAGCAGGCGGAAAAAGGCGATAAGCAGGCAAAGCTTGCGATCGATATGTTTATTTATCGAGTCAAAAAGTATATTGGTTCTTATATCGCGGCAATGAACGGCGCGGACGCGATTGTCCTCACCGGAGGAATTGGGGAAAATATGCCGCTGATAAAACAGAAATTAAGCAAAGAATTAAGTAATCTGATGGGCAAAACAATGAAAATGCTGATTATTCATACTGAAGAAGAGCATTTGATTGCAATGGATACTTTTGAACTAATAAAAAGGTAAAAGTTAGCAATGAAAGTAAATATAAATGAAATTCCGCCGCATGGCCTGGAATTAGAAGAAATTGATTCAGCAAAAGCGCTGGATATTGAACGCGGCGATATTGAGTTTATTCGAGATGTACGGATAAAAGCGGGAATCAAGCGCGAGTATGACAGCATCCGGATTCATCTGGATATAGAAAGTGAAATATCGTTTTTCTGCGCGCGCTGTTTAGAAGATGAATCAATGCCTTTTAGTGAACATATTGATATAATCAAAGACGCCAAGGAAGAGCAAATAATTGATTTGACCCAGATTGCCCGGGAAGAAATAATATTTGCTTATCCTGATCGATTGCTCTGTAAAGCTGATTGCAAGGGCTTGTGTCAGCATTGCGGAAGAAATAGAAATTTGCATACATGCCGCTGTGAAGATAATCATGGTTCACTCGGAATTTATATAGATAGACTAGATAACTGATATTCAAACAGAACATTACACAGAATTTAAGGAGGATTAAACAATGGCGCATCCAAAACGGAAACATTCGAAAACCAGACGTGATAAAAAAAGGGCGGGAAACTCAACATTAGCTACTCCCAGCAGTTCATTATGTCCGGCATGTCAGCAGCCCAAACCAGCACATCACATCTGCCCACAATGCGGAGAATATAAGGGCATTAAGTACGTTGAAAAAAAAGAGAAAAAAACTAAAAAAAATTAATAGCTATAAGCCATAAGCTAAAAAAAGGTACTTTTTTTATGAGAATAGCTGTTGACGCGATGGGTGGGGATCATGCTCCGGATGTAGTAATCAGCGGAGCAATATTAGCAGCCAAAGAAATTGATGCGGATATTATTTTAGTCGGTCCGCAGGAGATCATTAAGGCCAAGCTGGCAGAGCATAAGCAAGTTCCGAAAAATATCTCGGTATTAAATGCCAGAGAAGTTATCGCGATGAACGAATCTCCGGCAGTCAGTGTCCGCAGAAAAAAAGATTCTTCGATAAATGTCGCGGTGAAAATGGTAAAAGATAAAACCGCGGACGCCATGGTTTCCGCGGGAAATACCGGCGCGGTTGTTTGCGCGGCAAGCTTGTTTTTAAAAAATCTGGCTGGAGTAGATAGGCCGGGGATCAGTGTTTTACTGCCCACGCTGAAAAATGTGGTTCAGATGATTGACATGGGCGCGAACATTGACGCCAAGCCCGAGCATTTGATGCAGTATGGGATTATGGGCAGTGTATACAGTCAATATGTTTTGCGCAAAGAGAACCCGACGGTCGGCTTGCTGAATATCGGCGAAGAAGAAACCAAAGGCCCGGAATTTGTTAAAGAAACTTTTAAACTCTTAGAGCAGAATAAAAATATAAATTTTATCGGCAATGTGGAAGGCCGCGATATTTATGTCGGTAATTGTGATGTAATTGTCTGTGACGGATTCTTAGGCAATGTGGTATTAAAAGTCTCTGAAGGCTTGGCTGACGCGATTAAAGAAATGCTCAAGCGCAAGCTTTCCACTAATATTTTTACTAAACTCGGTGCTTTGCTCAGTGCTCCGGCATTTAAAGCCTTGAAGCGAGAAACGGATTACGCGGAATACGGAGGAGCGCCTTTGCTGGGCATAGACGGTATTTGTATTATTGCTCACGGCGGATCTTCAGCTAACGCGATTAAAAACGCGATTAGAGTAGCTCATGAATCAGTAACAAATAATGTTAATCAGCATATAATTGAATTAATTGAAAAGCGATAATCAATAATCAATAATTTTTCCGCGATCAAATGAAAGATTTAAAAGGAGCGCGACCCCTGATGGGTAATAGTAAAAAGACAGCGTATATTTTTCCCGGACAAGGCGCGCAGTATGTGGGCATGGGCAAGGATCTGTATGATAATTTTCCCCAGGCTAAAGCCGTGTTTGAACAGGCTAATCAAGTTCTGGGTTTTGATTTAGCCAGGATTTGTTTTGAAGGTCCGATCAATGACCTGACCAAGAGCGCGGTTTGTCAGCCGGCGATCTTGACCCATAGCATTGCGGTTTATCAGATTCTTAAAACAGTTTGCGCTGGAAAGAGCATAGCGCTAGATGCCTGCGCTGGATTAAGCTTGGGCGAATATTCCGCTTTGGTGGCTTGCGGCAGTTTAAAGTTTAGCGACGCGGTGAGTCTTGTGCATAAAAGAGGCCAGTTTATGGACCAGGCTTCTTTGGAAAATCCGGGAACTCTTGCCTGTATTCTTGGCATTGATCTGGAACAAGCAAAAAAAATCTGTGAGCAGGCAAATGTGGAAATCGCTAATCTTAATTGTCCGGGTCAGATTGTGATCTCCGGCAGTTTTAGCGCCATGAAGCAGGCAGAAGAACTGGCCAAAGCAGCGGGAGCAAAAAGAGTGATTGCTTTGGGAGTCAGCGGGCCGTTTCATTCATCTTTAATGCAGTCCGCGGCTGATAAATTAAAAATAGAATTAAAGAATGTCTTGATCAGTAAACCCAATGTGCTGTTTATTCCCAATGTTACCGCGGCGTATGAGAATGACCCGGAACAGATAGGACAGTTATTGACAAAACAAGTTAGCAGTACTACTTTTTGGGAAAAAAGCATTGAAGTTTTACAAAAAGACGGGATAAATAACTTTATTGAAATCGGGCCAGGCAAGGTATTGCGCGGTTTACTGCAAAGAATTAACAAAGAGCTGAATGTTTTAAATCTGGATAAAAGCAGTGATTTTGATGTAATAGCCGGAGCTTGCGGCTGTAAATAGGATTTAAAATTTAAATTCAAGGGGGAGATCATGAAATTAAAAGGAAAAGTCGCTTTCATCACCGGCGGTGCCGCGGGAATTGGCAAGGAAATCGCAATGACTTTGGCTCGGCAAGGCGCGGACTGCGTGATCTGCGATGTCAATGAAGCATTGCTTAATGAAACAGCCGCGGAAATTAAGGCTTTGGGCGTGGAAAGTATGCCGATTGTGCTTAATGTTTCCAGCATGTCTGAGTGCGAAGAAGCCGTGAACAAAATTATTGACAAATTTAAAAAAGTAGATATACTAATCAATAACGCAGGGATTACCAGAGATGGACTGCTGATTCGGATGAAAGAAGCCGACTGGGATGCCGTAATTTCAGTTAATCTCAAAGGCGCGTTTAATTGTACAAAAGCAGTAGTAAAACCAATGATGAAACAGCGTTCCGGGGCAATAGTTAATATGGCCTCAATTATTGGTTTAATGGGTAATGCCGGTCAGGTTAATTATGCTGCTTCAAAAGCTGGTTTGATTGGTTTGACAAAAAGTGTAGCAAAAGAAGTTGCCTCTCGGAACATCAGGGTCAATGCGATAGCTCCTGGGTTTATTGAAACAAAAATGACGCAAATTTTAACTGATGATGTTAAGCAGGCAATGCTAAATCAGATACCTTTGGGCAAATTCGGAAGCCCGCAAGACGTTGCAAATCTAGTAGTTTTTTTAGTCACTGATGACTCAAACTACATAACAGGCCAAGTGATCTCAATCAATGGCGGGATGTTAATGTAGGGCTCTTGAAAGGAGGCAAAATTAAATGGCAGTAGAAGATAAAGTAAAATCAATAATCGTTGATCAGTTAGGTGTTAAAGCAGAAGAAGTTACTATCAATGCGTCATTTGTGGATGATTTAGGCGCGGACTCTTTGGATACAGTAGAGTTGGTTATGGCTTTAGAAGAAGAATTTGG
>Ga0180007_10000257_pt1 | contig 96147 bp, 81 predicted proteins | sample MM_PC_MetaG_FD_121122 | JGI IMG/M metagenome (GOLD analysis project Ga0180007, IMG submission 121122) | Groundwater microbial communities from the Aspo Hard Rock Laboratory (HRL) deep subsurface site, Sweden - MM_PC_MetaG | ecosystem: Environmental > Aquatic > Deep subsurface > Groundwater...
ATACAGATACATTCAGTACTCTGTAACCATGGGAAGCGATGGCCCTGTGGGTTCTCCCGTTCTTGGCATGGCAGCCTTTTACTATGGCAACCTTGGCATTGAAGAAGATGAGAGTGCAGTACCAATCTTCTGCGTTTCCCCCAACCCCTGTTTTCAGAGTCCTTCACTTTCCTTCTTCCTTGTTGAACCTGGAATTGCTGAATTATCGGTGTATGATCTTACCGGCAGAGAGGTTATCAGAGTTTCAGATGAATGGCCGGCTGGAGCTAATTCAGTTGATTTTACAGTTCCAGCCACGGGAACTTATTTTGCCCAGTTGAGCTCTGGTGATGATAGGTATTCCGTTAAATTTGTTGTTTTATCAAAGTAATATGTCTCTATAAAAAAACTGACCTATCTTTTTGGCAAGTAGACTGCTAATGCATGATCCGCTTTACTCGGCGCTTAAGTTCCTTTTCCAGCCATACCGAATGTCCGGCGCACCACCTGAAAGAGGGCCACGGTTTTTACCGGGGCCCTCTTTCGTATAGTATAAAGTTCTGTCGAAACCTCAGGCATAATGAGAATACCCGAGGTATTTTCTTCTACTGAGGCGGTACCAGATTCAGAGGTACTGTTACAGGAAGGTTACCGGTTTGTTCCGGAGCAGACCCGAAGTTAAGCCCCTGAACAGCCGCTGTTACCGTTCCCTGCAGGCTTGAAAGAGCACCCGGGCAGCTTACGGATACTCCGGTTACAGAACCGCTTGGTGTAATGGAAAAGTTGATGGTAATTGTTCCGCCGGCTCCGGGGTTACTTCGCAGCAAACTTTCATAAGCAGAAAGAACACGCATTTTAACTACATTTATTCTGCTTCTGATATCGCTCATATTCCTGTAACCCAAATCAATGGCTTCACCGGATGCACTGGCGCTGAAACTTACCTGCGCAGCCTGATGGGCCGCCTGCATATCGCTTGAGCTGACTGTTTCCGCTGATGACGCAACGCCACCACCGCCGCCTGCAAGCCCTGAAAGACCACCCGAACCACCGCCGCCTGCGCCTGCTATAAGCGCCTGCCCGGTTTGGCCGGATGCAAGACCCGTGCCTGAGGCAGCCGCATTCTGGAGATCTCCGATGAACCCGGCTCCGCCTCCTGCTGCCCCGGTACCGTAAGCTGCGAATCCTATGCTGCTGAGAACATCACTGGCTGCATCTGCTCCGATGGCAGCTCCGCCTGCGGGACCTTCTGAACTGCCGGCGGCTCCTCCACCCGAGGTGGCCATATCAGAAACAGGCATGTCACTGACTATCTCTTCCCCAAGCCCTGCCTCGGAGGCAGGCGGTGTTTCCGACAGCTGAGCCACCCTGGCGCTGGGTGCGTTTCTAAGCATCTGTGTTTTAGATTCCTTGACAACCATTATAAGCCTGTCTGTTACGGCACCCATAAGAATAGCTGCGGCAAGACCTATTCCAAGAATAATCTTGAATCTGTTGTCTTCTGTTCTTTCTTCGTGGAAAGCCACTGTTTCATGAGGTCTGGATGCAAAGCTCTTCCATTCATAAACGGCGGGTTTTACCACCTGTACAACAGGCGCAGCTTCGATTTTAACTTTCGGTTTCAGCACCTCTGGAGGGGGCTCTGCAAAACTGAAGAAAACCTCGGTACCGCCCACAGTGAAAACACCCGACACATTTCTGTCGAAAACCCAAACGTATGGATCTCCGGGCTTTTCCTGTTTCAGCAGATTTCTTTCGATCAGGGTGCTGAAAGGAATAACGCTTCCTTTGACTTCAACGCCGCCCTTGATTTCCGGAATCAGTCTCAGGATATATTTATTGCCTGTTTCGGGCTCTAAAAGAGTATGAATACGTGGAAGCCCTCCACCGCTGACAGGAACTGTGTTGTAGTCAGCCTGGCCAATGGTCATTATTCCTGCATTGGGGAAAACTTCTCTTCTGCCGCCTGAATCATCAATACTGAGCTTCAGCATCCGTTTATCGGGAACGAAAGGTGCTTCTTCCTTTTTCTCGACAGGTTTCTTTTTGATCTCGGGTTTCTTCTCGGCAGAAACGGGAGGGTCGATGAAGCCGAAATGAACACTGAACGGACCGGCCGTAACTACGCCCTGATCTCCGTAGTTTACTTTCAGCAGGTAATTGCCTTCATCGTCGGTGCTGAATATTCCAAGACCGCGAAGATCGCTGAACTTCAGCTTGGAACCGTTGGCAGAGGTTATCTGGGCATCCATGGAGTCGGATATTCTGAGCTCCCAGGTTTCTCTGTCGGCACCCCGTTTCAGGAACACAAGAGAGTCGGGAACACCGGCCGCCTCAACGGCAATACTGTTGTTGTAGCCTGAACCGAGAGTAATTTCCTTTTCACCGGGGAGTAATTTTGTAAGAACCTTTCCATCCCTCATCGCCGCGACGGCAAGAACCTTCTTCACTTCAGCTCCCATCAGACTTCACCACCTTCAACAATCTCGGCTTTGATCACAGCCAGATTCTGCCCGACATACCCGGCTTCCGAACAGCTTGCCATTACTCTCTGAAGAAGAATTGCCGGAATGCCAATGTCACCCTGAATGTTGATCTTCATGTCTTCTTCAGTCAGTGTACCCCGGGTGAGTCTTGAATATTCCATATGGTCTTGGAGGCGAGTGACAAGTTCCGGTATGGAGTTCCCCGAGTTGAGAAGTTCAGGAGTAACGGATAGAAGAGGGTCTCCATCTACTACGATGACAGAATTATTAACCTGAATTTCAAGTTTCAGCTGAACCCTAAGCTCTACCCTTGCTTTAGGAAGAATGAGCTGGTCGCTGAGTGTGACGATCTGACCGTCGGCGGAATAGCTTTTCAGGAGAAACACCAGAAGAATTGTGAACATGTCAATCATGGAGGTAAGGTTCAACACAACCTTTTTATCTCCGCCTCTGCTGAGCGCAACTGACTTTCCTGACCCGAGAAGAAGTGGAACGCGACGTTTGGATGGTGAGCTCATTGAACACCCCCACCGGCCATTGCAGAGTTGACAGAAGCAGAAGGGGCGACCTGCAGACCGGGCTGATCGAACCCGGTGGCATTTGCAATGTCTATCGCCTGTATAATGTTGTCGTAACGGGTTTCCTCTACGGTGAGTATAGTGATCTTGTGAAACTCTATCTGGGGGTAGGCCTCAGTGAGGAGGTCGCGTACCTCAGTCATCTTAATCGTAAGAGAATCCCAGGAAAAGGTTGTCACCATGGAGCCATTTATTTCCGTTTGCAGAGCATAACTTACATGGGCGGTCCCGCTGACTGTACCTATGAACATTTCCTGTTCGGTGATGATGATTTTCGGCTGAAGCCTGTCTTCCTCGGAGCGCATAAGATTCGCCGTAGCCCCGCCACCTGCATTGCTGATACCCTCTGTCTGGGCCATCTCAACAATAACCACCTCCAGAAATGTTGCGCTGAACAGCAGGAACGGGATTATGCAGCAGAAAAGGTTCATCACCGGAAGCATGTCTATGTCCGGAAGATGCTTCCCAGTTCTACTCCGCCCCGAGGCTGCTTTTGCCATTAAGCTTCCCTTCTCGCCTGAGCCAGCATGTTCATGACCATAACGCTGTAGCGATCGATATCGTCAACAAGCGAATCGGCTTTCGAAGTGAGGATAGAATGAACAATCAGCATGGGTATGGCTGCAATCAGTCCGAATGCGGTGGTGTTCATGGCCTGTGATATACCATTTGCAAGCAGAATACTTTTCTGTTCAGGATCTGCGGCTGCTACGGCTGCAAACGCAGCGATAAGACCGAAAATCGTTCCAAGAAGCCCGACCATCGTAGAAACGTTTGCAAGCATTGCGAGGAAGCCGATTCTTGCGTTAATTCTGGGTATTTCAGCAAGAGCCATCTCGTCGACTGCATTCTGAATGTCGCGCTCTGTGCCTTTGTAATTCCGGAGAGCGGCTTCGATGATTTTAGCCAGTGGTGATTTTTCCTCGCTGGTCGTAGCTATTGCTCCCTCTATGCTCCCTTTGCGGATCAGAGATGCAATTTTTGCCATAAGTTCCTCGGGTTTGGCACGGGCCGTAGCAAAAAGGAAAACCAGTCTTTCTATAAAAATAACAACTCCAACACCGAAGAAAAACAGGATAGCCCACATGGCAGGACCACCCTCGCGGAAGAATTTGGCAAAATCACTCATGAAATTGCTGTTTACCTGCTCTTCAGTGCCTGCTTCAAGCTCATCAGTTTCCAGCGTATCAATCGGCGTTTCTATCTCTTCACCGATTTCCTCTGCAACAGCTGTGGAATCGGTGGCCGTAGAATCACCCAGTGCTAAAGCGGTGGAATCTGCCTCGGCCGGTTCCTCGTTCTGTGCCAGAACAATTCCCGAGAAAAACAGAACAATGAGAGCTATCAGCAGGGGAAAAAGGTTTCTACGCATTCAGGGACTCCTCTCGTTAACCGTGTTATTCTATTGACCGATAAGGTCATACAGTAAATTACCAATAATATCAAGCCCGGCCATTATGGCGAATACTTTCCCGGAACTCTGATCACCTTCAGAGAACTTCCAGGCACTCAGCCCCCCGAGAACCGCGATAGAACCATACCTGATGTATACAGGCATTGCGTTCGACTGCCTTGCGGTAAGGGAGAAACTGGTTTCGGAAGCAAAAGCTCCCGGGTATATAGGTCGTACAACATCCTCAAGAAAGCTTCGCTCCAAAAGAACATTACTGAGATTCGGAGTACTCTTCAGCATAAGGAACAGTGCCTGGGGAGTACGCAGTTCGCCCTGAATGGTGATCTCCTCGAGAATAAGCCTTCCATCCTGCATGGTAGCCTGCGCATGAAGCACAGAACTGCAGAGAATCAGCAGCAGAACAGTGTATATGCGAGTCACTGCGAAATCTCCTCTTCCGACCCCTGACCAGTAAAACCATCTCCGCCCGTCTGTTCTACCGTTCCCCCCTCTGATGCTCCGTCGGGAGTTACCGGCTCAACGGGTTCTATAGAATACCCGGGAAGTCCGAGAGTTGCAACAGTGCCCGGTGCGATAAGCTCGAGGTTCTCTGCCGCTTTGTCAACCCATTCGTTGGATACCCCTGCAGAAACTGCCTTTTCGATTGCAGTCACATAGATATCTTTTGCTCTCTGCATCTGGGGTTCGTAAAACTGCACATAAAGCTGATTGTAAAACTCGTCGGTAGCGGCTTCATCGAATCCCGAGGGCGGGTCCATGAAAGCTACCGAGTTGGCGAAATCCTCAAAGAGCTCTCCTGCTCTCACACAGGAAGCCATGAACCACACATCGACATTATAGGTAATCGATTTTCCGTACCAGCTTTCCACCTCGGTTTTGAGCTGGGCTTTCTGTTGTACAGTTTCAGTGTTGGCAACCATTCTGTCGTATTCTACCCTGATAATCTCCCCAATTCTGAACGCACCCTTGGCCGGGTAGTTAGCAGGACCCTCGCGGTACATATCGAATGTTTCTATGCACTGCTGATACAATTCCCGAGAGCCATAAAAATCACCGGCATCGTAGAGATAGTCTCCGTATTTTCCAAGGGCGATAACCATCGTCTGAGGCGAAGCGGCCTGTTCTCTTATTATCTGGTCGTATACTCCCATTGCAAGGGCTGTGGCACCGCCTTCCTCGTAGGCTACTGCTGCGCTGTAAAGGGCTGCATACATACCCTCGGCCATGGGGAAACGGTTATAGGCTTCCAGATAAGTGTCTCCGGCAAGAATATACAGTTCTGCTTCCATGGCAAGGAAAGCGGCCCTCTGCATACCCTCGGAGGCAAGAGGAGACTCGGGGTAGGTGTTAGCAAGTTCCTTGAATACCCTGATGGCGCTGGTGATATCGCCTGCTTTTCCGTAAGTTTCACCTGCATCGAACAGTGATACCGGAGCAACTTCAGTACCGGGATGCGCTCTCGCAGATTCTTCAAATCTTGCTGCGGCGATAAGAAGGGATGCTGCATCTTCAGATTCTGCCAGAGCTTCGGCATCGCGGTATGCAACCGCCGCAGCAAGCTGTTCCACATCGGCGCCCAGGTCTTCTCCTGTGATAGACGCGGCGTCTGCTGCTCTGCCGTACCATAACTCGGCATCGGTGTACATCTGCTCTGCCTCATAGGCGGCTGCCAGGAATCGGGCAGATCGAGCGGTGTATTCGGAACTGCCGTACTGATTGAAAGTTCTCAGGTAGGACTCTCTGGCAGTGGCATAGTCGAGTGCATTGTAATGATTTCCCGCATCGGCGAAAAGAAACTGAGCGGCAAATTCACCGGAGGGATAATTATCTGCGTAATACATTGCTACCTCGTGCATCTTATCCCGGAGGTACAGGCTGTCTGCCGCTGCCTGATTGTACGCTTCAAAATAAGAGCTGAAAGCGTTACTCGCAGCATTTTCTCTTCTCAGAGCAGAAGTGCTGTCGTATACAACCTGCATGTAAACATCGCCCGCACGGGAAAAGTTCCTTGTGTTGTAATACGAGTCACCAAGAAGAAAGCGGAAGTCGTAGGCCTGTCTTGAATCGCTGTATTCAGTCAGATAAAGTTCAATTTTGTCTGTGAGAACGGCGTAGTTGCGGGCAGCGATCTGGGCGTCTCCGGCGGATGCTGAAATTTGTTGCGCATAATAACCAATGGAGTACTCCAGAGCAGCTGCTCTCAACGAATCAACTTCTTCAAAAATCGAAGAATCACCGGACGCAACGGCCCACTCGCTCTGGGGGCCATATCTGTCTACAATTGCCTCCCGGGCAAGAGTTGCATTCGCATAATCTCCCGCACCCTCGTAGGCAACTGCGATTCTGGACTGAACGAAAGGAGCCCGGGAGCTGTAAGGATCTCTCTGAAGCAGAGCCTGGTAAGATTCAATGGCTTCCAGCCAGAACCCCTGCTCGATGTAGAAGTCTCCCATTTGGGTAAGAACATCCACCGTTACCTGCTTGTCGTCGAAGGCATCAAGGAAATTTGTTGCGAGAGTAACCGGTGGACCGGATTTCTGCTCCATGAAGTCATGAGCAAGGTACTCTATGGCTTCGTTTACCATGTTGGTGTTGCGCCTCAGGCCAAGCTCATCCATTCTTCTGCTGTCTCGAATAAGGTATCCGAACAGCGCAATTGAGTGTTCGTACTCGTTAAGGAGATATGCAGTCCAGCCCTGTTTGTAAATACCGAACTGGTAAATGGTGGAAGAGGCATCTGAATAACTCAGCACCTGGTTGTAGAATGCGTAGGCACTGTCAAACTCGAATGAATCGAAATAGAAATCTCCGGCTCTCACATAAGTCTCGGGAGCAAGAGGGCTATCGGGGAAGTCAGCAAGGAGCCGCCTGTAATTCGAGATTGCACCGTCGGGATCGCCCATTTCGTTAAGTGCATAGCCGAGCGAATACAGTGCAACATCTTCGACCTCGCTGTCGGCATACTGATTCAGTACCCTCTGGTAAAGCTCGATGGTTCTGCTGTAATCTGCCGGGATAAAGTCACCCCCTGAAGAGGCAACCCGGTCGAGATAACTGTTTTTGTCTATCTCGTAATAGAGCTGGGCAAGCCTTACAAGAATGTCTGCTGTAAACCGGCTTTCGGGATAGTGGGCAAGATACTCTTCGAAAAAGCCGGCACATTGGATACCCGATGAATCAATTCGTCTCTGAAGGGCAAGCGTTTCAACAAGTTTCTGCTGAACGAACCCTTCAGCCCTGGCGCTGTCTCCGATAGTGTAGGCTTCTTCAATTCTGCTGGTGTAGTATGCGCCCAGATAGTTCAGAGAATCTCGCTTCAGTTCTCTTTCCATGAAGGTTGCTATGGCAATACCGTACTGGGCTTCCTGCATCCAGTCGTGATCAGCTGCCATTCCCGAATCCATTTTGCTGGCCAGATCCTGCAGGGCAAGCCTGAGCCTTGAAACTTCCTGCTCGAGCAGCATAAGTTCCTGCCTGTCGGATTCTGTACCCGAGGACTGCGCTATTTCCTGCGTGCTTTCTATTTCGATGGCCAGGCGTTCGGAATTGGCTCTGGAAGCCGCAATAAGCCTGTTGATTTCCTGTTGCATGGTTTCTGCATCCATATTAACCGGCATGGAAAGAGAGGCCTCGAAACTGGAAATGTCAACGAAAAGACCCCTGAGAGCGGCCTCTTCCTCTTCAATAAGGGCGACAAGCTCCATGTCACCCTGCATATAGGCCTCTTCTTTTAGCTCGGTAAGCCCAAGCCGGATTCTGTCGAGCCTTTCGCGCTCTGAATCATACTGTTCGGATACATCCTGACCGGTGAGGAATGTCTCGTAGAAGTCTCCGCTCGTTCTGTACTCGTCCATGAGTTGCCTGTACATGGAAATGGCGATGTCGATATCCTGAGCACCAAGAGCGCAGTTTGCCATCGCAAGTTGAAACTCGCTGAAAAGCTCTGTTCCCGGAACCTCTTCTATTACCCGTTCAGCGAGGTTATAGGCGTCCTGGTAACGTTCCTGGCGCATGAGGGTCCAGGTGAGACCGAGCATGGCAACATCGTAATATGCACTGAAAGGGGAAACCTTCTCGTATTCGTCGATAGACTGTTCCAGCATGCCCTGGTCCACATAGATCTGGGCGATGGCAATTCTGGCACGGTCAGCAATTCCGCTCTGGTTTCTGCGGGCCTGGTCTACGACGATCTGAAGCTGAGTCACCGCAGCTTCGTTGTTTCCCTCGGCCACATAGGTAACGGCTTTCAGATAATTGGCAAGAGCCGCGTTGTCTCCCGTTGGCGAAACAAGAACCAGTTCGTTACGGGCAGCCTCGTATTCACCCATGTGGTATCTGGCCAGACTTCCCACTATTACCGCAATATCAATTTGCTCGAACCCGGGAGAAGACTCCCGGAGAGATTCATAACAGCTGATGGTCGCTTCATAGTCCTGCAGTTCGAAATGAATGAGTTCCAGCCGGAAAAGAGCTGGATTGTAGTATTCGGACTCGGGGAAGTTTTCTATGACAGACATGAAGGCATCACGGGCCCAGACTATGGATCCGCTGGTATAGAGTTCTTCGCCGAGCTCGAATGCCGACTGGGCGCTGGCAAGAATGGAATGCTGTCTGCGAAGCTGTGTGAGTTCGGCCTCAATTCTGGCCAGGCGCTCTTCCTCGCGCAGGATCTGCTCCTCGAGACCTGTGAGCTCTTCTTGAGCCCTTAGAAGAACCGTGCCTGTATCCTGTGGCTCTTCAGGTGTCTGCCCGGATGCCGCAGGAACACAGATGATACACAGCACCAGCAGTAAGAAAGAAAGCCGCACTTTGAAGCCCATTGCCGAACCTACCTGCGCTCGTCGAGAAGATCACGAAGCCTCTGAAGCTCGGATTCAGCAGAACGCCTGCGTGCTTCAAGCTCTTCCAGCCTCTGCCTGGCTCTCTCTATGCGCTGCTGTTCCCTCTCGAGTTCAAGACGGCCTGCTCCGAACAGAGGGCCGAATCTTGAGGAAACCGCGACGGTAACTTTTGAGTTCTGCATTACGTCCTGCCTGTTCTGGCCTTCGGGGGGGAAAAGAGTCATTTCCAGCTCGGCCCAGGCGAGGTGCAGGTCGACATGCTTGCCCAGCGCATAGTCAAGACCCAGGTTGAAATCGCGGCTATCCATTTCGAAAGCAACGGAAATGGCTTCAGCAGGCTTCCAAACAAGAGAGCCGAACAGCCCGTTGGCCACGGCACTGCCGATGTTCATTGCTCCACCTTCTCCGACAACGCCCACAAACCTGCCTATGCCTATTCCCAGATTGACAGTAAGAGGCAGTCCGAGAAGATAGCGCATGTCTTTGGAAGCAACGCCGTAAACGGACCAGTTCTGGGAGTGGTCGTAGTTGTAAAAACCCTCTTCGTCCCAGTAACCCAGAACCCTGCCGGTGGAATCGGGAAGACCGGGAGGCCCGGAGAAGCAGTCTACATGGTTTCCGCCAAACCCGTTCTGAACGCCTAGAGAGAAAGCGGGCACAGATATGCCCTCTTTCAGAATCGCAACCTTGGCATTAAAAACCATACCGCCGTCGGCCAGGTAGGATGCTCCGATCTGCCCGTAGCTGAGGATTCCGAAATTAACGAAACCTGTTATTTTGACATCGCTTGCAGAAACACCAAGAGAGTCTTCAAAGGAATAGGCGCTTGCACCTAACCCGATCTCTATCTCGGTATGCTCAAGAACATAGGCATCGGGAGCATTCACAACATCGCCATATGAATAGGGCAGAGAACCGGCGGATGCTGCAACAGCACAAATAAACAAACCAAAGGCTATAAGGCGCATATGTTTCCTCCCGGCCCCTCCTGACCCCACAAAATAGCTTTAAGATTCTTCTTCATCAGAGTTAATATCTAACAAGAATACTGCATGGTCAACTGTTCCCCGCCAGCCGGCAAACGTATACATATACGATTGAGATGCGAGTTGACCCGAAAGAAGCATAGGGCTATTGTACACAGGGTGTATTAGGCTAACGACCGTACAACCGGAGGTTCACCGTTGAGTGTAGTTATTCCCCTTTTGCTGTCTGTTTCGGGCATTCTGCCGCTTTGGGAGTTTCAGCTTGAAGCTGCTCCCCGGGGTGAGGCACATCTGATAACCGGCAGCGAATACGGGCAGGTTCTTTTCATTCCTCTGGGGAATTCAGGGCTTGGCGCCTGGAGTTCCGGCGGTATACCTCTTCCCGGGTTTCCTGTTTCCAACGGAGTCGGTGTTATATGGAAGCCTGCCGCAGTCCCCGGTTCCACCGGTGAAACACTTATTGCATACGCAGACAACGACGGCTTCGTTCACCTCATCGATTTCAACGGAAACGAATTGTACGGCTGGCCGATAGAGAACCAGAGCAGCGTGATTACAAGCATCACTGCAACAGACCTCGACGACAACGGCGACTATGAAATAGCCTATGGCACAGGAGACGGACGGGTTAACCTCCTGAATATCAGAGGCGAGCAAATGCCGGGCTTTCCTGTAAATCTTCAATCCCAGCTTCAGCACCAGCCAACCCAGATAAGCCTTGGAGGCGGCAATACCAACGGGCTGATATGTGCCACCAACAACAGCAAGGTTACCATTCTCGGGCATGATGGAATCGCTCTTCCCGGATGGCCGGTAATGACAGGGTATCCCACCGGCACAATACCAGTTTCGGGTGATGTGAACGGAGACGGCGCCGCAGATATGGTGTTCGCCAGTCAGGACGGAAGCGTCCACCTGTACAGCCTTTTAGGGCAGGAACAGGAAGGCTGGCCTTTCTATATGGACGCAAGGCCCGTTCCCGGCGCAGCCTCCATCGGTATGCTCAGTTCAGATCTGCAGCTGCCCCAAATTGGCGTATCATCCATAGACAGTACAATTTACCTGCTTAACGGAGACGGGTCGCTGGCCGGAACATGGCGGTGGCCCAACCATACCAATTCACGGCCATACCAGCCGATCGTATCCTACACCACGGGGGGAGCGTCAGTAATTGTCACCTCCAACAGCGGATTGATCTACGCCTGGGACGCCTCCGGAAACAGAGCAGAGGGTTATCCCATTCAGAACCCGAGTGGAATTGTGTATGCGCCTGTAGTTGGCGACATGAACGAAGACGGAATCAGGGAACTCATCGTTGTCAGCGCCTCTGGCAGTGTTACAGCATATCCTGTTTCGAGTTATGCTCCAACAAAGTGCATGTGGCCTCTGCCCCTTTCTGATCAGTACAATTCCGGTTCATACGGCACAGCATTTCTCCCTGTTGCCGAGGTGGAGCAGCTCAGCGGCGAATTCAGCGGAGCTGTTTCCCTTTCGTACTCGGTTACCTGTGCGGAGTGGACAGGAATCTCGGTGAGTTACTCCACCGATGCAGGCTTTACTTGGAATGAAACCCGAAATTACTCTGAAAGAACCGGGGCGATCACATGGAATTCCGATCTTGATCTGCCCTTTGAAGACAACAGGGGCTGCCTTGTCAGAATAACACCTTACTCCACTTTCGGCCCCGGAGAAAGCGGCACTTCGGGTCTTCTGCACATTGACAACAACAGACCTCCAGAGCTTTTCATGGAAACGCCTGAAAAAATTGACGATTCCAGATACAGGCTGGGATACGCGGTTGAAGACCGCGAAGGAGACACCATCCAGCTTCAGGCGCAGTTCTCCGTTGACGAGGGAAATACCTGGGAGTTAATGCATCTGGGCGGCAGCAGCGTGGAAATCGAACCCTGGTTTTACGGCGAACCTGTAACCTGGAACGCTGTAAGTGATATTGGCTACATCGACGCAGACAACGTAATGCTGAGAATCAGAGCAGCCGACGCCGACCCCGGCCCCTGGTATTTCATCAACGGTCTCCATGTAGACACCGACAGGCTTCCAAGCGCCCAGATCATCGCCCCCACAAGTGAGGTTTCCGGCAGAGTCAATCTGGGGGTCAGACTCAGCGATCCAGAGCAGAACCTTCTCGATGTTTCATACCAGTACTGCACCGACGGAGGCAATGTATGGCTGCCTGCCACTGTGATCGAGGCAGATCAGGCCGGTACAGGAAGATACGAGTTCGAAGTCATGTGGGAATCTGAGACTGATCTGCCGGGTTATGATGGCTATCAGGTTCGATTCCGTGCTCTTCCCTCTGACATTAACACCGGTATCGCCGTCCCCTCTGCTCCATTCCATCTGGATAACAACAGACCGCCCACCGCAGCCATAAGCTCTCCATCGGTTTACGATGTGTTCCGGGGAGTCGTTCCGGTGAGTTTCACCATTACCGACAATGAAAGCAACGACATAACTCTTAATCTTGAATACAGGCTTCGGGGTATCGAAGAAAACTGGCATATGGCAACAGGGCTTGTCAGTAACGGCCCTTTCGGGCTTTCGAGATACAGAACGATGCTGCATTGGAACAGCTCCGTCGATCTGCCTGATGTTTCCGCGCTCGATGTTGACATCAGGCTTGTGGCAATCGACGGCGATTCAGTACGCTCTCTGGAGGTCGGTCCCATAACTCTTGACAACACCAACATTCCGGAAGTTATCAGAGCTACGGTTTCCGGGATAGACACAGACAGAGGGCTTGCAGTTATTGCCTATGAACTTGGAGATCCCGAAGGAAGAACCCTTGATCTGAGCATACATTACAGCACAAACGGCGGAGAAACATGGAAACAGGCCACTATTTCAGGAAATGCTGTTGGCCTTAATTCCCATTCATATGGTAATTCTTTTACCTGGCACTACCAGACAGACATCATGGGTGAAAGGGGCACCGCTATTCTCAGAATAACGCCTGCTTATCAGGGAAGCAATCTTGGAAGACCTCGTTTTATAGAACAGGTTTTCCGGTAACCTCTTCCCAACGCGATTTCCCGCAGGTCAATCTTACTGTTTCAGGAGCTTCAGCCCTGACAAGAGATATCATTCGAGATGCAATGTCTCTGATGTCCCACTGAGCATGGGCATCATCCCTGAGTCTGCTGAAGTGGTTGAACTCTCTTCCGTTGATGCAGAGTCTCACCTGCCTGCGATGGGCGTTGGTAAGAAGATACTGCCCGCTGCGCCCCAGTGTTGATGCCGCCGAGGATGCCATCAGACAGGCACGGCTGAAAGCCTCTGAAGCCCCTGCATTTCTCACGGTTGATGGAATTGTGATTCCCAGTTCAGGATCGTAGGCCGAAACAAGCTGAGTGCTCATTCTGTGTCTTTTCAGCTGGGCGTAAGCAGTAGCTGAAAGGGTAATTCTGAAATCTGCTCTGAAGAGCTCCCAGAATCGCGGCAGAGCATCGTGAGCGCCGAGACTATCGTAAATACTGTCGAATGACGGATCACCGTACAGCCCTCGCAGCCAGTCTTCGATGCGCCTGTCGGAATCGCAGCAGAGCAGTTCAACTGCATCACCGGCACCTGCTACAGGCCCGGGTTGAACATGAGCGATTCTATCCATCTCCGTGGGCTCTGTGAATATCATAAGCGAAGGCGCTACCGGCATTACACAATTATAAAGAGCATCTGCAACTCCCCTTACTTCTTCCAGGGGGTGGGCTTTCATTCTCCTGATCATGTGCTCTAGTTCTCTGGCGTTAACAGTCATCCCCATTTGAGTCGTTGCCGCCAGAGGAAGGATGTATCTTGCATCCTCCCGGGCTTCCACAGAGGACAGACCCGAGCTCAGAAGAGCATCCAGAAGCTGTTCATAGCACCTGAAAAGCTCACCTATTACAGGAGAGTGAAGCTGCATGTGACAGGGCAGAAACCAGTCTTCCCCAATTCTGATGTATCTCTGTGATTTCTCGGTGAAGCTTGCGAGACGGAAGGTCTGAATGGCTTCAGCGGCAAGTCTGGATACACCCAGTATATCGAAGTTGAAAACAGCATGTTCTGCAATCGAACCATGACCGTACTTGAAGACAATTGTTCTGTTAGATCTTCTGGCTTCCTCAACCTCTGCTGATGCCTGTTTTCTCAGTTCGGTCACGGGAGCAGGGTCACGGCTGATCCTGGCATATGCTGCTGAAATTGTTTCCGGCGTTTTCGAGCCGTTCTCTGCATCTGTGTTGTATCCGGCCAGAATAACCTTCACTTCTCTTCTCCTCGGTGTTTTCCCGCAGCAAGAACGGCAGCGGGGTTTTCATAGGGCAACCTGGTGTGCATAAAATAATGCAGAGAGGATGCCGGGTCAGGGGATTCCAGGGCTCTCTTCATTATTGACAGAGAGCGGTACAGGTCTCGAGCAAGAGGAAGCAGCTCCCAACCGCCTTCCAACTCAGGAACATGCTCCACGAAGGAATTCATATCACTCACGGCTTCTTCAAGCCAGAGAAGCGAATCAGCAACACCCTTTCCACCCATTGCTGCCGTCAACCTGGCAATGATCTCACCGCCGGTTTCACCGGTTCTCCAGGGAAGGTAGTTGAACTCCTGCATAAGTTCCCATCCTCTGCTGTGCACCCCCAGACCGGAGGGCCACTGACGGTTCAACCCTGAAGCTGCCTTCAACTCCATAACGCCGTGCAGAGTTGCCGGGAATATCTCGGAAGGGTTGATAAACCAGGAACAGCCTTCCGGAACCCTTCTGCCCAGACCGGCCAGGTATATTCGCCGGAGGCAGTAATCGGTTGCCAGCAGATTGTCCCATATAACGGGGGCTCCACCGAGCAGTTCTTCTGCCCTTTGACAATCAGAAAGTTCCTCCGATACAACCATTGGTCCTGTCCAGAAGGAACTCCAGCCTGCAGGAATCTTCTCTCTCCAGACGCGGAGATACTCTTCTGCGCCAGGGAACCTTTCAATGAACTCACCGCAGTAAACAGACGGGCAGAGAATCACCGGAAGCCCGGTGCCCTCCAGAGCACGAACAGCAAAGTCGAGCTGTCGACCGGCGAGTATTCCTGCTGACTTGTCGGGCACATCATCGAACAGAATGCCCAGCCCCCCTGCTCCTGAATCCTCGGCCCGCTGCAGCTTTTCCCGGGCAATTTTCCATTCTTCATCCTGGAACTTCCATGGGCTCAGCGAAAAGAAGAATGAAACACTGCTGCCCATGCATCCGCTCAGGGATTTCCATTCAACGTCGGAATAGTGCTCCCTCCAGAGAAGCCTGTGTCCTGGATCGTCCTTGGGGGCATAAAAATAGGCAGCACCGTCAAGAGTGGAGAGTTCGTCAAGAAGAATTCGTCTCTGCTTTTCTGTAAATGGTTTGCCGTAAAAACCTTCCACTATTCCACGGTACACAGGAACCTCCTCTGTTATTATGTTACCGCAACTATGCTGGATTTTTTCCATTATACAAGAATTGAGACAGAACAGGAGTGTTCAAATGGCCAGGCGCATCGTTGAATGTGTTCCGAACATATCAGAGGGACGAAACAGTGAGATAATCGATGCTGTTGTAAAGGCAGCATCTTCCGTGGCTGGAGCTTCCGTACTGGATGTCGATCCGGGTGCTGCAACAAACAGAACCGTTATCACCATCGCCGGAGACCCTGAAGCTGTGCTGCAGGCTGCGTTCAATGTAATAGAGAGTGCAGGCAGGCTCATTGACATGACAAAACAGCACGGAGCGCATCCAAGGCATGGAGCCACCGATGTGTGCCCCTTCGTGCCTGTGAGCGGAATCTCCATGGAGGAGTGCGCTGAACTGGCCAGGAAACTGGGGAAACGAGTTGGAGAAGAGCTTGGCATACCTGTTTACCTCTACGAATATGCAGCCTCAAAGCCTGAGTGGGTGAAGCTTCCCAACATACGGGAAGGTGAATACGAAGCACTTCCGAACAAACTGGGCACTACGGAATGGAAACCGGATTTCGGACCGAATGCATGGAATGCTTCAGTGGCAAAAACAGGAGTCTGCACAATCGGGGCCAGAAACTTTCTCATCGCTTACAATGTGAATCTGAACACAAGAGACACCTCTATGGCAAAAGAAATCGCCATGAGCATCAGAGACACAGGCAGAACCATGAGAACGAATCAGTGGACATTTGCCAAAGATGAACATGGCAACAAGATAAATCAGGAAGGCAGACTGAGTAACTGCAAAGCTACCGGCTGGTTCATCGAAGAGTACAATACTGCACAGGTAACAATGAATCTTACCGATATCTCGGTAACTCCTCTGCACATAGGATTTGAAGTGACAAAAGAGGAAGCTGAGAAACTGGGTCTGATGGTTACCGGCAGTGAAGTAGTCGGCCTCGTTCCCCTCAGCGCCATGATTGATGCTGGTAAATACTTCCTTATGAAACAGAACCGTGCCCTTTTAAACATCGGCAAGCAGGCCAAAACTGTTGGAGCCCCTGAACGCGAACTCGTTGAACTGGCCATAAGATCAATGGGACTTCGGGATGTTGCCGGCTTTGATCCCGACAAAAAAATTATTGAGTACCTCCTCGCCGATAAATCAGTCAATCTGTCCGGCATGACCTGCAGAGCCTTCTGCGATGAACTTTCAATAGACAGCCCTGCCCCGGGCGGAGGAAGTGCAGCTGCTCTAATGGGTGCTGTTGGAGCAGGTTTGGACAGTATGGTAGCAAACCTGACGGTAAAAAACAGGAAATTCATTTCCAGCTGGGATGAGATGCTTGAGATCGCTCCAGCCGCACAGAACACGAAAGAATTCCTTCTCGGCGCAATAGATGACGACACAAGAGCATTCAATACCTGGATGGAAACTGCAAAATCCGGAGGCGATGTTCAGTCTGCAATAAAGGTGGCAGTTGAAGTTCCTCTGAGTGTTTTGAAGAAAACGCCGGAGATTGCTGAACAGGCAATGGCTCTTGCAGAACGGGGTATGCAGTCAAGTCTCTCGGATGCCGGCGTTGCCGCTGCGGCAGCCAGAGCCTGTGCATCCGGAGCATACTACAATGTGCTCATCAACCTTCCTCAGATAGTCGATGAAGACTACAGAAGAAGAACTGCCTCGGAAGCGGACAGCATCCTGGCAAAAACCGAAATGCTCGCAGCAGAGGTTCACAACCTTGTTGTCACAAAATTGAAGAGCGAGGGCTGAGCATTGAATATCAGCAGAACAAAATTCCTGCCCCCGGTTCTTCCCGAAGCTGCAGACATGGAACTGCGGAAATTATGCCTTGAAGCCCGTGGAAACGTCCTGAAAATGACCAGCCTTGCAGAAAGCGGTCACCCCGGCGGTTCAATGAGCAGTCTTGAGATATTTGCACTGCTCTGGAGCCAGGCGAATGTTGACCCGGGTTTTCCGGGCATGCCCGGACGCGACAGAATAGTTGTAAGCCATGGGCACACTTCTCCGGGGGTCTACTGCGTTCTTGGAGCCCTGGGATTCTTCGATCTTAAAACGGCAGTGGTCTCATTCAGGCTTGCGGGAAGCGATTTTGAAGGGCACATAGAGAGACATCTTCCAGGCATAGAACTCACCAGCGGCAACCTGGGCCAGGGTCTCAGTTCTGCCTGCGGCATGGGTATTGCCGACAGATGCAATGGAAAAGACAACCATATATGGGTGGTTTCGGGAGACGGCGAGAATCAGAAGGGTCAAATCAGCGAAGCAAGACGCTTCGCTTCCAAATACATGCTGAAGAACCTTACTTACATTGTCGATCTGAACCACCTTCAGATATCCGGAGATACAGCGGATGTGATGCCTGTTAATCTGAAGGCAGAGTTTGAAGCTTCGAACTGGGAAGTTCTCGAGGCCGATGGACACGACCTCAGTTCACTGTACCTGGCTCTTCGCACTGCGGACCAGAAAAAACCCAGACTTGTTCTGGCCCGAACAGTTATGGGGAAGGGAGTCTCCTTCATGGAAAACAAATCAGACTTCCATGGAAGGGCACTCAGGAAAAATGAACTTGAAACAGCCCTCGCTGAACTGGGAATAGAAAACGATATTGAATCACTTTCAGAGGAGCGAAGGAATTTTTTCAACGAAAGCAGAACGAGCTGCCGTGAGGAACCCGTTTATCATGTGCTGCGCAACACAGGGCAACCCGCGCTTTACCCTGCCGAATACAAAGGAGACAACAGAAGCGCCTGGGGCAAAGCTCTTGTAAGCCTTTCCGATGCCAATCCTTATGATCTTCCGCTGGTTTTTGACTGTGATCTGGCAGGAAGCGTGAAGACAGATGAATTTGCAGGAAAGTACCCCGGACACTTTTTTCAGGCAGGCATTGCCGAGCACAACACTGCTGCCATGGCAGCCGGAGCATCGCTTGCAGACAGGGTTGTTTTCTGGAGCGACTTCGGCGTGTTCGCCGCAGATGAAACATTCAATCAGCACAGGCTGAACGATATCAATCAGACCAATCTCAAGGTAGTCGCCACCCACTGCGGTCTTGATGTTGGCCCCGACGGGAAAACCCACCACTGCATCAAGTATGTGGGGCTAATGCGCGCATTGCCGAACTACAGAACCATAGTGCCGGCAGACCCCAACCAGACCGATCGGGCAATTCGCTATGCGGCGGCGAACCCGGGAAACTTTTTTGTAGCCATGGGCCGTTCAAAACTCCCTGTAATCACAAGAGAAGACGGCACCGTATTCTTTGACGAAAGCTATGAATTCTGTTTCGGTAAGGCAGATCAGCTAAGAAAGGGCTCGGAAATTGCCATACTTGCCATGGGTTCAATGTGCACTAAAGCAATTCAGACAGCACAGATACTTGAAATCGGAGGAGTTTCAACCGGTGTGTGGGGAGTAAGCTGCCCCAATGAAATCCACCCTGATTTCATCCATTGTCTGCTCGGTTTCAAGCACATTGTCACATACGAAGATCACGACATCGAAACAGGCCTTGGCGCAGGAATTGCGCTGGCGCTTTCAGGAATAGGGAATACCCCGCCGCTTACCCGCCTCGGCGTTGTCTGTTACGGGATGAGCGGTGAAGCTGATGATCTGTATGCACTGCAGGGGCTTCAGCCTGAACAGGCGGCTGAAACAATTCTGAATAAACTGATTCACTCAGTCAGCGGGGGCAGTTGTTAATACCCGCCTCAGCTGGCCGGGGAAAGAATAAAGCGTTGTAATCCGCGGCACCGCTGGTGATGCTCCAGTATTTCCTGAACCATCGGTCGTTTCTTCCCAGGGAATTCATGGCCAGGCCCCTGAATGGCTGGGTGTAAAGCATATGTCTGCATAACTTTGACTGGTTTACAGTGCGTACGCACCGTGCGCCCCTATGCCAGTTTTCTCTGCCAAGTAAAATGGCTTCTGCCGCCAGAAGACCGCTTTCAACCGCATGCGAAATGCCTTCTCCCGAAACCCTGTCGCAGAGACCCGCAGCATCTCCCACCAGCAGGCAGGATCCTCCTCCGGGTGTTACCGGCTGATCTCCCGCCGGAAGAACAGCACTTTTAACGGGATTTGACATACTGAGCCCGGTATGAAGCAGCAGCTTTTTCATCAGATCGCCCAGTTTTGCGTTTTGCCCCCGGAATGAGCCAAGGCCTAGAATCACTTCATCACCCCTGGGAAAGAGCCAGCCATAGCCGAACAGCCCCTTCAAAAAGAAAATCTGCATTCCCTCTTTCCGAAGAGCTGTCATAGCGCTGTTTGCCATGGGCACAACGGTTGAAAGTGCGGAACTGAGAGTGGGAGAGTATCCCTTGATAAGAGACGATCTTACTCTGCTGGAAGCTCCATCGGCGCCGACTATTGTGTCAAACTTTATTTTTGTGCCGGATTTGAAGGAGGCAGTTTTATAGCTGAAACCGGTGAAAGTATCATTCAGAACGTCTGCCCCGCTCTCAATAGCTCTTCTTCTGAGGAAGGCATCGAAACTCTTTCTGTTCACCAGGACTACGGCAGGATGGCCGTCGGTGCATGTACGCAGTTTTCTGAAATCGGCGCTGAAGGTCATGGTGTTGTGCTTTTCTATGCCGAGATCTGCTGTTTCTTCCGGGGATACCATGCCAGAACCGGCAAGAAGCGAGCAGGCAGCCTGAGAAAGAACACCGCCGCATATTTTGGGTCTGGGAAACTCCGACTTGTCTACAAGAAGACAACTATGCCCTTCACTGGCCAGTCTCCACGCGCAGACCGAACCTGCAGGCCCCGACCCTATTATTAGAATGTTTCTCATAAGGCTGATAATATGAAATGACATGCTTCGCGGGAAGTAATAGATTTCAGGCCATCAACCAGAAAGGGAAACGCATGAAAGCTTCGGGATTCTCAGGCATTTACTACCGTCTGATTTCTCTTTCGGTAAAGCTTGCCCGAAGCGGTACAGCAGTTGAATTTATCTCCAATTCCGTTTCCGCTTTTCGGGGTGCGGCTTCTTCATCCAGAAACCATCTCTACGCTGCACATCTCAAACGGATCTTCCCCGACAAAGACAATTGCTGGATCAGCAGTACCCTTTCTTCATACTGGAAAGTGCATGAAAGAAACCTGTTCGCGCTTTTCCATATGATGAACAGAGAACCCGCGAATCTCCATCAGATGGTTTCCTGGACTGGAAGAGAGCATCTGGACAATGCTTTGGAAAAAGGAAAAGGCGTTCTTCTTCTCGTTCCTCACTTCGGAGACGAAAGAAGCCTTCATGTCATTCTGGGAATGGCAGGGTATCCTGTGGATGTGATTACCAGCAGATACAGCGATATGCCCGAGTATGCCGCGCGTTGCAGGCTTAGAATCGGAGAGAAGTGGAACACCCTTCACTTCCCCGATGAAAATCCAAGATGGATGTTCAGAACCCTTCAGAGCGGGAGGATACTCCATTACGCTTCGACAGCATACGGTGGTCCCGGTGGAACATGGGTAGAAAACTTCGGCATATCTGTTCTTGTTCCGACAGCCCCGTGGAAGCTTTACAGAAGAACCGGGTGCGAAGTTGTCATTGCTGCCTGCGCCCACACTCCCCGCATGGGTTTCAATATCATGTTCAAGCCTTTTATGCCTCCCGAGGATTCGACGGAATTTGCGCAGGCATTTGCGTTTGCCAATGAGACATTAGCTCGTGAATATCCTTCGCAATACGAATGGAAAAACCTTCTTATAAGGCACAGGGAAACAAACACAATAAGAAGAACAGGCAGGATACCCGAGAACGAACGGGAACTTGAAAACCTGGCGGTACCCGGGGATTCTGATCCCTTTTCAGTGTCCGAGTAGAAGCATGCTCAAGGCGATGACCGCCATGCCGGTCACCACACCGTAAATGCAATAGTGGTGTTTTCCGTAGGTTTCGGCAGTCGGCAGAAGTTCGTCGAGTGAGATGAAGACCATTATTCCGGCAACCCCGGCAAAGACAATCCCGAACACGGCATCAGAGAAGAAGGCTTTCATCAGGAAGTATCCGAATACTGCACCGAGAGGCTCGGAAACCCCAGACAGAGCAGACCAGAGGAATGCCTTCTTCCTGCTGCCGGTGGCACAGTAGATTGGCATGGATACCGAAATTCCCTCGGGTATGTTGTGAATGGCAATGGCAATTGCGATGGGTATGCCCATTACGGGGCTTTCCATCGCTGCGAGAAACGTGGCAAAGCCTTCGGGAAAGTTATGAATGGCAATAGCAAGGGCCGTGGTAAGCCCTACACGCATCAGTTTTTTGTCGCAGCCGGCGTGGGTTTCATGGGGGTTTTCAGCTTCAGGAACCAGTCTGTCTATGATTCCCACCAGGATCATTCCGGAAAAGAAAGACAGAACGGTAATCCAGGCTGCAGGGCCTGCTCCAAGTGCTGCTTCAAGAGAATTGCGGGCGGTGCTGAGGATGTCCACAAAAGACACGTAAAGCATCACTCCCGCAGAGAATCCCAGAGAGAATCCCAGAACAGTGGGATCCCTCCTGCCCGAAACGAAAGCAATGAGACTTCCCACAGAAGTTGCCAGCCCGGCGAAACAGACCAGCAGCAATGCAGGAATAAAATTTTCGTGATTCATATTGTCTGTTAAACGACCCCCCCCTGGGCGTTTCCGCTTCGGAGGGGGTTCATTTTCTTAAAAACTATCGGCGCAATCGGTGATCTTCACATCATCCACAAGCATCCAGGTTGGCACTGAAACTGCACTGGGACTTCTTCTGTCGTATGTGTTGGATGTATTCACACTGATTGTCTGCGATGAGATTGCCAGAACTTTACCAAAAATGGTGTCGAACTGGTCTGTAATTCTGCTCGAGAAAATGGGGCTGACTATTTTCCCTTTTTCCACGAGAACGGCACTGAAACGACTGCTGCCGGTGAAAATACCCTTACTCATGTTGGGCATGTTCATGTAGTGAATGGCAGGAATGTAAAGCACTCTGTCAAAGTTCTTTACGGCTTCAAGGAAATCAGCCTGGCCATTTCCGGGCATCATGGCAAGACAGCCGGCGTTGGGGGTTGCTTTTTTCCCGTATTTGGACGCGGTGTTCCTGTCGTAAAGAAGACCGGCGAATCTGCCATTTTCTATCATCGGAAGAGTTTTTGTAAACATCCCCGAATCACTGAGGGGATCCTTGAAAACCTGAGGATTCTCAGGGTCGTCAAGAACTGTCACAGAGGAATGCAGTATCTCGTCCCCTATTTCCTTCCCGGCAGTCCATCCCATTTTCAGTTCCCAGGTTCTTCCGCTGCACCCAGTCCATACTGCCATACCCAGGATGTCCCCCATTGCCTGTGATCCCAGTACCACCTTGTAATGCCCGGGATCTACTTTGAAGCCGGGATTCTGCTCGTACACAGGAAGAAGGCTGCCGAATTCGCTGATGGTGCACTCGGCCGTAACATCGCAGGCTTTCCACCCGGTTTGCCAGCTGGCAAGTTCCCACATTTTTTCAGGATGTTTGAGTACACAGGTAAACTGCTGATCGGTTAAAACATTCCATGCTGTATTGCTGTTTGCGGTTGTGACCAGAAAGGTTTCAGTGCTGCCGCTGGACCATGAGCCCGAAAAATTGTAACTGTTACCGACGCTGTTTATGATGGAACTGTAGACACGCTCTTTCACCGAAGGATCAAGAAAATCAAGAGCTTCGTCGTACTGGGAGTTTGATACGATGCTCTTCTCAATCTCGGCAAGAATTGGAACGTAATCCATCTCTGCAGAATTATCGGTTTTCTCGGAAACCATCAGGATCATCTCGAACAGCTTCTCCGCGGAGGTGAGCTGCCCCAGGAGGGTATGAGTTCCCTTTCTTCTGCCATGAATCACTTCTATGTCGATTCTTGTGAGTTCTTCGCTGGTGTTAAGGCTTACAGAGTTGTTACCTATTCTCATGAGGTGACTGTTCTCATGGTGGAACTGTATGGAGGCCTTGATGCCCCGGGCAATTGCCATGTCTCTGGCTGCAGTGATAATGCTCTGAAGATTCTGGTTCATCATGATCTACCTCCTTTCTCCGGAAATGACATCGTCGAATTTTACCACAGGAACACCGTGACCGAGCTCCATAACCTGATTGGGTTCGCCTTTTCCGCAGTTCTCAACCTGCTCTACAGTCCAGGTGGATTCATCTCCAACTGCGGTCAGATTGTTGTAGAACTCCACAGTATGTCCCTGATAGGAAGGGTTTCTGAGTATTCTTGTTTTTTTACCGTTCTTCACTTCCCAGGCAATCTCACATCCGAAATGGAAGTGTTCGCGATTGGAGCCGATAGACCAGCTTGTGGGGTTATCAACAATAATTCCGTCTTCCGTATTGCTTACGATGTCTTCAAGAGTGCCGTCGGTGCCGGGCAGAATGTTTACATTTGTCATTCTGTCTATTGGGGCACGGTAGAAGGCAGTGGACCGACTGGCACCTCCGCTCTCTGTAAAGACCTGACGGCCGGCCCTCTGGTTCGCTTCACTTATCATTGCTCTGGATGTAATGCAGTCAACCAGAATGCCTTTGTCAATCAGCAGGTAATCTCGTTCCGGAGTTCCCTCGGCATCGAAACCGAAAGATCCCGGGCTGTTTTTAATAGAACCGTAAGCACTGACATTAAGCTTTTCAGAACCGTACCTGAGTTTTCCGAACGATTCCAGATTTACAAAACTGCCGCCGGCATAAGAAAGCTCGTAGCCCAGTATCCTGTCAAGTTCAAGAGGATGGCCGATTGTTTCATGAACCTGAAGATGGCCCTGCCCAGGCAGCAGAATAACCGATCTTCTGCCGAACTCCACCTCGGGGGCTTTGAGCACTTCCTTCAGTTCTGCCTTGACCCTGTCGGCATGACCGCTCCAGAGGCAGGGATCGGTGAGCATTTCCCATCCCCTTGTACCCCCGGCATCGCAGTAAAGGCTCTTGCTTCTGCGCTGCATCTGATTGTCTTTATCAAGGGCCATGGCTGTCATGTGAGCAAAAGCGTTTATAAGCTTCCTGGAAGTGTAGGTTCCTTCACTGCTCCAGAAGTGTATGATCATTCGCTGAAGCTGAATCCGTATCATTCTTCGAAGAATCCAGTCTTCCGCAAGTGAGCTGTCGACTTCCTTGATGAAGCTTACCTTGTCCGCCAGGCTCACATCGATAGGGTCAATTCTGTACGGAGAGGTGAAGCTTCCTGTATGGCCCGCTTTTTTTCCCATATCGAGCTTCACCTTGACCAGTTTCGATGCGGACACTGCATTTGCCAGTGCCCTGTCGAAGCAGGAATCCACATCGGTGGTAACACTTGTCGCCGCAAAGCCCCAGGCTCCTCCGAAAAGAACCCTGACCCCAAGACCGGCCTCAACCGTCGTGTCGTTTGCTTCAAGATTGCCGTCAAGCAGAATGAACTGCTCTGAACTGTCGTCCTCGTACCACCGGGCATCGCTGTATTGTGCTCCGGCTGCAATCACCTTTCCCACGTTCCTGGTGACTGCTTCCTTGAGATCGCTGAATACCGACATGAAACCTTCTTTCAGTTTTCCAGGGTGTTATTTTTTTTCCAGCAGGTGAAGTATATCACCTGTGTGCAAATGTCCAGGGGTAACTACCCGGCAGAATACACCCCTGGCAGGCATGATGCATTTACCAACCTCGGTGTAGATGGCACAATTGTCGCCGTGGCACTCTTTGCCCACCTGAGTTACCTCAAAACAAAGCTCACCAGGGCCGGTGATTATTGAACCCACAACGAGCAGTCTTAAATCAATGCCCTCTGTGGTGATGTTCTCTCCGAAATCGCCGGGATTAATCGCTAGACCGCTTTGGGAAGCGAACTCATGGATACTCTCGCTATCGAGGAGACTGATCTGTCTGTGCCAGTCTCCGGAGTGAGCATCGGTTTCAATTCCTGATAAGGTTACAGAGACAGAATCAACAGGGCTTTTGCCTGTTCCTTTCGCCTGTGATACGTTCAGCGAGCCAATCGAAAACATTTTTCCCATTTTGTCTCCTGTAGAAACTGGAATGCCGGGCGTCAACAATTACTTTGAGCGTGAGCGCGGCAAATCGCTTTCTTCTCCTTTTTTCTCAGTTTGAAAAACAGACTGCAGAAACTCCGGATTTACCTTCAGCATCCCTACAATTGATGCGAATCCCAGGGCAGCCGGAATGAAAAGGGTAAACAATCTGCTGAGAAGGGTAAACACGGGAAGATAGCCGGGCAATATGAGAGGAGCGAGAAGTATTCCGGTTGCAACTTCAGCAATTCCGCCGGCTCCCGGGCTGGGGGCAAAATAGCAGATGAAAGTTATCAGATACAGAGATGAAAACATTGCACCCAATGAAACATCGAGCCCGAGTCCTCGGGCAACGAGCCACGATATGACGAATTTGTTCAGATAGATCACTGCTGTAAGAATAATGGAAAGAATCACAACAAGTGGCTTTTTCCGAATGAATTCCAGGCACCAGTCATGATACTCATCCACCTTCCTGCAGAGGACTTTCGTCCAGTTTGCTATTGTGTCTCGGTGATGCTGGAACAAACCGGTAAGAAGCCTGCCTGACTGGACAAACAGCAGCTTGATGAAAGAAGGTTTGAATACCGCCAGCACCAGCATCAGAAGAGCAAGAACAAACAGAGCGGCACAGGCCCAGAGAGTAGAAACAATCGTTTCCGATACGATCAGATTCCTGAAAAAAACAAGAGCAGTTACCACCCCTGCGCCGAAGAACAGTACCGTTCCAGTGAAATTCAAGACTGAAACGGAGATTGCTGCACCGAGAGGAATACCCCCCATTCTGAGCACTGCAAGCTGCGCTGGTCCTCCAAGCCCCTGGGAAGGGGTAATGGCTCCAAGGAAAATATTGGCCATATCCGCCTTAAGACTCAACAAAAACGGAGCTCCTGGTTTAATTCTTCTAATAAAAATGTGGTTCCGCAAACCACCAAGCAGAAGATTCACAACAACAGGAATCAGCACCAGACACATTGATGCAGGGCTGATCCGACCAAGCGCAGCAAGTGAATCGGCTCCCCCTGCAGCAGCCACCAGCGCGGCAATTCCAGCAACGGAAAACCCCAGCAGCAGAATCATGCCACGTTTTACCGATCGGGAGAGTTTCCGCTTAGCCTGTTGCATTATTTTTGAACGGTGATGCATTTAGAGAAGGTACAAGAAGCTTGAGGTAAACAATACGCCACAGCAGACCCATGAAAATCACAAAGGCCAGCCCACTGAAAATACCTTCAATGCTTAACCAGTTGAACAAGCCATGGGCGACCATGGACAAAAACAGTCCGCCTGAAACGGCAAGAATAGGTTTAATGCCCTTTCTTCCGGCGGCAAAGCCCAGAGCAGCCCCCCAGAATGCCGAGAATAGTGCATGACCTGGAACACTGAAAACCGACCTGGCAAGAAGAGTGTAAACACCCATTTCCGGATTGCCGTCGTGCCAGCTGGACACCACATAAAATGCGTTTTCACAGGCAGCAAAGCCCAGTGCAGCGGATGAAGAGTATACAATTCCGTCTACAGGTTCATTGAAGTTCCTGTTGGAGAATACCGTCCAGAAAACAATAAGGAATTTGGCAGTTTCCTCCACCAGAGGAGCCCAGATAACAGCCGAATACTTTGCAGGCCCCCACGGATACGGCAAGCCTGTGAAGGATGTGCCCAGAGCAACCCCAAGAAGAACCCCGAGCAAAAAGGTTCTTAGAACGAGCCTCTTGGGTTCAGGTTCATACCTGTCAGTTCTGTAGAAGTACCAGAGCCACCCCGCAGCGGGGAGTACAGAAACAAGAACAATAATCAAATACTCCATTTGCACTCCCCCTGTAAGGAGAACTTTCTCCGTTACTCCATCAGTTCAGCGACAAACCTTCCGAATTCAGCCGGATCATCGGGTCTGGAGCCCGATAAAACCCTTGCGAGTTCAAGCAGCATCTCAATTCTTCTTCTGAACTGGCCCTCTGATCCTTCTTTTCTCTTAAGCGATTCAAGCGAAGCTATTACCGGATGAGCAGGATTAAGCTCAAGTATCTTCTTCGATTCAGGAGCATCATGGTTCATTGCCCGCATCATCATTCTCATCATCTCTCCGGGATCGTCCTGCGCCGTAACAAGAATGCAGGGAGTTTCCCTGAGTCTGGGAGAAAATCTGACTGCCGATACCTTTTCTCCGAGAATCTCCCTAACCGAATGGATAAGGTCGGAGTGATCTTTCTCAGCTTGCGCTCTTGCATCTTTATCTTCCTGTGACATATCTTTTTCACTTGCTTCGCCGGCAACATTCAGAAACTTTCTTCCCTTGAATTCCATCATCGCTTCCACAGCCAGAACATCAACCGGTCCGTGGAGCAGAAGTACATCCTCTCCGCAGACAGCTTCCAGGTGTGGAGATCGTTTCAGTTCTTCGAGAGAAGACCCTCCCAGATAACGGATAACACCTTCTTCCGGCAGCTCTTTCACGAATTCCAGCAGAGACTTCATCCCTGATGATTTCCATGTGTTGAAGAGAAGCAGTGAAGCCAGTTCTTCTCTATGCTCATGGTCGGAATAGGCGCCTTCTTTTATGAAATCACCGTAAAGCGAGAAGAACTTTTCATACTTCTCCCAATTCTGCTCCATTATCTCGGTCAGGTGATCCAGTATTTTCCTTGTCAACGCTTTGCTTATGGTTCTGAGAACCCTGTCCTGCTGAAGCATCTCTCTGGAAACATTCAGAGATATATCGGGACTCTCAACAACGCCCCGGAGAAAATGAAGGTAAGGGGGAAGTATCTTGTCGGCCCTCTCCATTATCATGACCTTGCGTGCATAGAGACTGAGACCGGGTCTTCTGTCTGGAATCATAATATCCATGCCCCTGGAGGCAGGTATGAAAACAAGCGAATAAAACTCGGTTGTTCCCTCGCCGTGGTACCAGAAGGTGTCCAGCGGTTCAGAATGGTCGTGCGCAAGGTGCGAATAAAAGCCGTTGTACTCGTCAGCTTCCACATCGGACGGAGAGCGGAGCCACACCGGAGTTCCCGTATTGATCTGATTCTTCTTTTCTTCAGCCTTATCGCTGTCATCTTTTTCAACAAGGAAAACCGGGTTGCTGACAAAATCCGAGTAGTGCTTCACCAGCGATTCGATTTTCCAGTTGTCGAGGTATTCCTCAGCATCCTCTTTCATCTGAAGCAACACAGAAGTGCCGGCAGGCAGGCCTTCTGCTGCTTCTATTGTGTAGTCGTCCTCGCCTTTGCTCCGCCATACAAAACCCTGGTTTTCCCCGGCTCTCCGGCTGCTGACGGCAACACTGTCGGCCACCATGAAAGTCGAATAAAAACCCACGCCGAATTGCCCGATGAGCTCAGGGCGGGCTGCGCTGGCGGCGGCCTCTTCGAGAAATTTCAATGTTCCGGAGGATGCAACAGTACCAAGGTTATTTTCAAGATCCTCTGCGTTCATCCCTATGCCGTTATCAGCTATGAGCAGAGTTTTCTTTTCCTTATCGGCACTGATGACAATTTCAGGTACGTACTCATCACCCAGGATATCAGGGTCATCAAGTGCCAGATATCGTAATCTGTCGATGGCATCTGATGAATTGGATACCAGCTCCCGGAGAAAGATATCTCTGTTGGAATAAAGGCTGTGAATTACAAGATCGAGCACTTTTCTTGTTTCAGCCCTGAATTTCAATGTTTTCTGTTCAGGCATCATACTCCTTATCTGATTTTCCCTTCCAGGAAGGGAACCTCGAATACTTTACGGGAAAAGACAGGTCCATGTCCGAAATATCCGTCTTCTCCAAAAAGTTCTCCGTGGTCGGCTGTAACGGTAATCCAGGTGTTCTGTGGAACGATGTCGAACAGTTTTTCGAACACCGAATCAAGATATTTCACAGTATCCACCTGCCTTCCCTTGAGCATATCCATTTCCTTCTGATTAAAGAACTTTGCACCGGAAGTGCTTGCTTCAATGCACCCGTCGACAACATGGTCGTCAAGATGTTTGAACACACCGTGAACACCGCTGATCCTGGGCCAGTCATTCTGAGCTTCAGAAGGCCTGGCATAGGGGTAATGCGTTTCTCCCACATTCAGCATGTAGAAACTGGGTCTGTCTGCAGAGAAAGTCATCATATCGAGCATTGCATTCATATCGTTGTGCTTGTCCATAAGGCTGAAGGTATCGAATCCGTTGTTTACAGGGGTCATGCTGTTAAGAACCGGCAGTGAGACCATGGCGTGCGTTCTGTAGCCCATGGTTCTCCGCAGAAAGTCAGGCAGCCACAATCTGGGTACCAGGCTCTTGAACTCGATATTTCTGGCACCCAGTCTTTCATTGTATTTTACAAAATCATGCTTGTAGTATTCACTGGCGAACACACCGCTCGGGCTTGTATGAGGCATAAGACCCATCAGCAGGTTGTAGTGGGATGGAGCAGTCCAAGACGCATAGCTGAATCTCTGCTCAACCTCGCCGAGTTTCATCATTGCACCTGGCGATGCTTCGATGAAAGTATCGAATCGGCAGCTGTCAAGCACTACTATTATCAAGTTGTTCATGTTGTCGAACGGCGGTTCTGTTCTCGGCGCCTGTTTTGGCAGAGACTGCTTTTTTCTGAACAAATCCAATTATTCTCCTATCTTACCTGAAGCAAAACACCGGCCATATCGGAAATAACCGTTTCAGACCAGATGGAACCGAGCACTGACAGCTGTTCCGTGAGAGAAGCGAATCCGTTTTCCGGCATTCTTCTTTCATATCTGTAGTTCTTCTGCATGAGTATCTCAGATCCTCTGCTGCTGAGCAGTGTTACATCAACATCCAGAACGGCTATCCAGGTAGTGCTGTCGACCTGGGTTGCCCCGAACTCTCTCACATAACCCTCGACAGTCAACACATCGTTCACGCTTGTGGGAGTTCTGAAGATAGCGGGGTAGCTGCCGGCAATAAGCAGATCGCGGGAAAGCATCTCACTGAGCATTGCCCCGGGTCTGGTAGCCCACCGGTTGCTTGAACTCTCAGATAAGGTTCCATCCGAATGCCTTACCACCATTCCCGATAACTGATAGCTTCCGGCAGCATCAAAGTCTTTGATCCGGAGTGAATTGAGAAAAATGACCTCTCCCGGCTCAACGGGAGAAACCCAACGCAGCTGCCATTGGAATGATGGGCCGGTTTCACCGCCACCAAGGGGGACATTAACAGTAATACAGCCTGCGAACAGCAGCAGAAAAGCAAGTGACAGTATCAGTTTCTTTTTCATCTCCAAATGTCCTCTCCGGGGGAAGTTGGGGAAATCCCCTCCAGGATTCTGTTAATTCTCGGCAGAAGAACGCTGAATTCACGCAGAATAACTCCTCCATCGTTAAATGTGTCTTCCAGATCATCAGCAATGTATCCAAGAATCCCGCTCAGTTCAGAAAGTTCCGAAGTGAAGGAGTGTATATCGGCCACAAGAGGTGTAATATCTCCCCGGACATCCCTGACAGCGTCGGTTAGTTCCAGACCAAGCGTGTTGTATGTGATAAGAACTCTGTCAATGTTGGCCATTGTATATGATATTTTGCCTCCTAGAGAATCATATTCCAGAGCGTCAAGAATGCTGTTGATCCGTGTGAGCGCCATTATTGCCTGGTCGTTAAGAGCCTTGGCATCAACACTCTCCAGCATTTCTATAACCCGGTTCAAACCGGTAGTCACAGACTGAACGGTTCCGGAGCGAACCGGAATAACAGGCAGTGCCGATTCAAACGAGAGCTGATTCGCCTCCCAGAGCCTGGGTACAGAATCGGGAAGGCTTTCCAGGTTGATGTTCTGCAAACCGGTAATGCCCGTGATGTACAATGAGGCAACGATGGTGCTGTCCACCCTGAATATTTCGTCTTCGATTTTCAGAACAATCTTCACAAGCCTGCCGTCGGGAGCAATTTCAATAGCAGTAACAGATCCAACTGGAACTCCGTTGTAGTTCACAGCACTGCCCACATTCAATCCGCTTACGCTCCAGCCGAAATAGCAGGCGTAACTGGTACTCGCGTTGCTGGAAAACCCTCCTACAAGCCAGAATATCGTAGCAACAAAAAGTGCCATGATAACTACAAAGAATATTCCCAATCGTAGTTTATTGGCTCGCAATGCCATAGCTACTCCCCAATCTTTCTTCCAAAAAAGGCCTCAACCCGTGTGTCGCCATGGTTACGGCTTAACTCTCGAGCTGTTCCCGTGGCAATAATGCCTCGCTCAACGGGATCAAGCATAACCACTCTGTCCGAGATAGCAAAAATACTTGCAAGCTCATGGGTCACAACAATCAGGGTAGTGCCCAGTGCTCTGTTCACCGATAGAATTGTTTCATCAAGTTCAGCGGAAGTTACAGGGTCGAGACCTGCAGATGGTTCATCGAAGAATAGAACTTCAGGATCAAGAACCATCGCCCTGGCGAGACCGGCACGCTTCTGCATGCCCCCTGAAATTTCCAGAGGGTTCTCAAAAGCGGCGTGATCCATACCGACCGCCTCAAGTTTGCTCAATGCAACATTCATCATTTCAGCTCTGCTGAGATCTGTGAACTCTGCCAGGGGCAGCATCACATTTTCAAGAACGGTATAGTTTCCCAGAAGAGCGCCGGACTGGAAAAGAACACCCCAGCGTCTCCTTGCTGCTCTCAGTGACTGAACGCTGCTCCAGATGTCTGTTCCATCAAACAATATTCGACCCGAATAAGGTTTCTGCAAGCCAAGCATATGGTTCATGATTGTTGATTTACCGCACCCGCTTCTTCCAACAATCACCAGCACTTCCCCTTTAAGCACATCCATGCTTACATTATCCAGAACCACGCTGCCGTCATACCCCCCTGTAAGGGATTCAACGCTGATGATGATTTCTGTCATAGAGACAGCCCCGGCCTGAGTTGAATAAAGAGAAGCGACAGAAGCGCATCGACGAGAATAACAAGAAAAATGCTCACAACAACAGCTGAAGTGGTGGCTCTTCCAACAGAAGCAGGCCCTCCACGAACCCGCATACCCATGAAGGAACCGGTAATGGAAATGATTGCCGAGTAGAAATAGCTCTTGATGATACCCCAGTAGAGATCGAATGGAATAAGAGCTTTTTTGGCTTCGGCGATGTAAACTTCCGCAGGCATTCCCAGAAATATTCCCCCGGCGGTAAGACCGCCCGCCATTCCCGAAAAATTGGCTACGGTGACCAGAAGCGGCATTACGAAAAACAGGGCAATCATTTTGGGGGTGACCATGTACCCGTATAGGTTGAATCCCATTACTTCAAGGGCATCAACTTCCTGCCGAACCTTCATGGTTCCTATTTCTGCTGCAAAAGCAGAGCCTGATCTGCCTGCAACGAGAACGGCGGTCATCATGGGACCAATCTCCCAGCAGATGCTGTAAGCCAGAAGAGCCGGCATGAACAGCTCACCGCCGAACTGGCTCATCTGATACCCGGCCTGGTAACCCAGAACAACTCCCATCAGCCAGTTCAAAGTAACAACAATGGGAACCGCCATGACTCCTGACTGCTCCATATAGTATCCAGTTATAGAGCCTCTTACCTTCCCCGAGAAAAGAGCTTTGAACGCTTTGGCGGTAAATAGAGCCAGTCCAGATATGGTTTCCCATGTGGCAAGCACCTTATCGCCGATGTCTTCAAAATTGTATCTGAGTGAATGCTGAGTGGCAGGAAATCCAGGAATGCTTTCAACAACGGCGAATTTGTCAAATACAACCTTGATATCGGTGTTCATTCCAGTAAATTCAATTACAGTTCCTCTGAGCCGCTTCCCCTCTGTAATCGACCATATCCTGGCTGCGATTGCCGTGTCTAAACTCTGACATTCGCTGAAATCAATCTGAAGCTTTTCGACGGAAACAGCTTCGAACCTGGTTGTAATTTCTTTCAAGTCTTTAACGGTAAACCTGCCGGAAATGGCAATTGTTCCACCGCTTATGTCTATCTGACCAGTCACAGTATGTGCGTCGCCTTCCGGAAACAGTCTGTTGCTTATACCGCCAATGATTGTTAATATACCTAATGTGCCGGGTGGTGGTGGTTGGGAAAACACATTATCAGGAGGTCTGTTTTGGGAACACTGGTATTTATTATTCTGCGCTTCGGTTTTGGCGTGAACAACTACGGTGACGGTCAGACCCTTGCAACTTTGGTTTCTCTGGATACAATCGCTATGCTGCTGTTTATGCATCTCAGAAAGACCAGATAGCACCAGAGCAGGCCGGTCACTTAATACTTCTGCCGTCAGTCTTCATTTCTGAGAGAGCAACTGAGAATCACGTAGCGATGGTTCTTTCAGGGTTTTTGTCATCTCATGGAAAACCCTGAGGATGCACTTTCCAGGGTAACTGAACAAAAGCAATTTTGCCGTAAGTGCGGGTGCAAGGATTGTACGTTCTGAACTTCTGATATTGCGAAGTTCATAATTTCATGTTTACGCAACTTCATATCTTATGAGTTTACAAGCTAATTTGATGTTCAGTATTCCTGCATAATCGTGCCATTCTCTTGCTAATCATGTCTTTACGCTATTTCAGGTCGCATTTCTCCGTTCTCTGGGGCGCTATTCTGTTAACTATGCTTTTTCACATCTTCTTTTTTATTGTGGTACAATACTTTATGAGATAGTTGCCCCGCTTTGGACATATTCATCTGCAAACCCGTATTCTTTTCCGTTTACTCATCAGATTTCAAACCCCGCATGCTTGACTTATCTGCCGGTGTTATATTCCACGCCATGAGTATGAAAAATGAGAAAATAGCCGGAGCAAAGCTCTGGATCTTCGATGCAGATGATACTCTGTGGGAGAGTGCCTTGTATTTCAGGCGCGCTGAAGAAGATTTCACCGCTCTTATGCATAGCCTGGGCTTTCACCCTGCTGAAATACGTGAGGAAGTTCACCGCCGCGACATCGAGAGGCTTTCGCATACCGGGTACGGTGCGAGACCCTATATGGACACTTTGAGATCCATCATTGAAACCAGAGTGAATCCAGTAACTTCCTATGTTGCAGACAGTATTGATTACATTTCCGATTGCCTTCTTCACCATCCCCTGGTGCTTCTGCCAGGCGTGATTACCACTCTTGAAAAATTGCATCTTGCTGGAAAGCGCATGATAGTTTACACGATGGGAGAAAAAGACCATCAGACAGACAAGTACAACCGGTCTGGAATTTCGCGCTTTTTTCAGCATTGCACGGTTGTTCCTGTGAAAACGGAAGAGACAATGAAAGAGCTGCTGTTGTCTTCAGGCGTTGATCCTGAAGACGCATGCATGATTGGAAACAGCCCGAGGTCCGACATTAATCCAGCCATCGGATGTGGTGTTAACGCACTTTATGTGAAGCGTGCGATTACATGGCAGGCGGAACAGACTGAGTTTGCCGAACCCGGACTTGTTATAACCGTAGGGGGTCTACCAGACATTCTGCCTCTGGCAGGTCTGGTTTGATCAACTGCAACACCCGCACAGCAGGGTGCGTTGACAATTCTGGAGGATCCAATGAACCTTACTGATGTTCTCAGCAGAACCACTATCGAAGTGAATCTCGAGGTGAAGAACAGGAATCAGCTTATGCATGAAATTGCAAGGCTTGCGTGCACTAACCCGGCGCTTTCCGGTATTTCCCTTGCAGAAGTGGTTAAGGGTCTTGAAGAGAGGGAAACACTTGCTTCCACAGGTCTGGGAAACGGAGTAGCCGTGCCGCACTGCAGGCTTCCATCCCTTTCCACATTTGTCGTGGGACTTGTAACGACAAAGAAGAGTATCGACTACAACTCGATAGACAACGAGAAAGTGAACATATTTCCCTTCGTTATAGGTCCCGAGGAAAACCCCAAAGAACATCTCAAAGTTCTGTCAGGAATGGCTCGACTGCTGAGAAATCCGGAAACCAGAACAGCAATCAGAGCAGCAGATTCAGCAGAGCAGCTTTTTCTGTTTTTAAGGGGTCTTCTTGATGACGCCTCTTCAGCAGCCCCCCAGCCTCTCAGAACAGGCATGAAGATGCTGCATGTATTTATCAGAAATGAAAATGACTTCAACGATATTCTTCAGGTGTTCGCCTCCGGCGATCCTGTGGGCGCCATGGTTCTTGAGGCTCATGAATCAACCGAATACATGTCAAGCATGCCCGTTTTCGCCAGCTTCTGGAACAACGACCTGAATACCTTCAACCGCATTATTGTCGCTGTTGTCAAAGAGTCTCTTCTTAACCAGACTCTCAGAAACATTGAATATGTCTGCGGCGATCTTCACGGCCAGACTGATGTTATGGTCACTGTAACAGATCTTCATCACGCTCTGGGCTCTCTGGAATTCTAGGAGCTGACATGACATCACTACCGCTGATAACCGTGGTGGGCGCCGCCACTATTGTTTCTCTTTATATGGGCAGGCTTGCACGGAAAATCCATCTCCCCTCTCTGGTGGGATACATGATTCTAGGCGTAATCCTGGGCAGGTCTGTGCTGGGCGTTCTTTCCCAGGGAAATGTTCAATCACTCAGTTTTCTTTCGGACGTTGCTCTCGGGTTTGTGGCATTCACCATTGGAAGTGAACTCAATATCGGCGCTCTGAAGAGTCTGGGCAAGGGAATAATTTACATCATTATCGCAGAGTCTTTTGCTGCTTTCATTGTGGTTACCGGTGCAGTTTGGGCACTAACCGGAAATTTTCCCATGGCACTCATTTTCGGTTCTCTGGCTCCCGCCAGCGCTCCCGCCGGAACTGTTGCAGTTATTCAGGAGTACGGCGCAAAAGGCACCCTTACAAAAGCACTTTATGCCGTAGTGGGCTTCGACGACGGACTGGCCATAGTAATTTTCGGGTTCGCAAGTGCAGCAGCAAGAAACATGCTGAACCCGGATAGCTCCATGTCTCTTGCTCAGGGAATTCTTCAACCCACGGGAGAGATTCTTTTAAGCCTTGTTGCCGGCTGCGTTTTCGGATACATTTTTACGATACTCAGCCGCAGGCTCAAGCCACTTACTGATATACCTTCGCTTACTTTCGGTTTCGTAGCTGTCTGCATCGGTATCTCCCAGTGGCTTCATCTTTCCCTGATACTTACCTGCATGATGCTTGGCTTTGTTCTAACCAACACCACTTCTACAACAATGGTAAAGTCCCTCCTGGGTCAGTTGAGAACATGGATGCCATTCCTCTTCATTCCATTCTTCTTCCTTGCGGGAGCTCATCTTGAAATTGCCTCGCTGCCCTCTCTGGGCATGCTGGGTGTCGTGTACATTCTTGGCAGAACCTCAGGCCTCATGGGGGGCGCCTGGATAGGGGCAAAAGCAGGCAGGTCTGAACCGAAGATCAGAAAGTATCTCGGTTTTGGAATACTCTCTCAGGCAGGAGTTGCAATCGGTTTGTCGATGCTTGTTCTGGCTGATTTCAATGCCCTGGGAACCCCGGAAGCCATATCTATCGCCTCCAAGGTGATAACAACGATTACGGCCACTTGCATTGTCTTTGAAGTGATCGGTCCCATCGGTGCCAAGTACGCACTGACAAAGGCTGGAGAAATAGGCCGTACACGATGAATTTTGAGTTTACCCTCGTTACTCTTGTGGGTATAGCAGTTACTGCCGGGCTTTTTTCAGGAAGACTGGTAAGGCGGATAGGCTTGCCATCCATCATCGGTTACATGCTTCTTGGAACGGTAATGGGAGTCTCGGTTCTCAGAATATTCCATCACGGCCATCTGCGGGAGCTGACCTTTATAACCGATATAGCCCTTGGATTTGTAGCTTTCAGCATAGGCAATGAGCTAAAACTGACAACCCTGAAATCCCTGGGCAGGTCAATCGGGCTGATTATTCTGTTTGAGTCTTTCTTTGCTCTTCTGATAGTGGCAGTTCTTGTTTATCTTGTCACTGGTGATCTGGTGACCGCCCTGATATTCGGGTCTCTTGCCCCGGCGACTGCTCCAGCCGGTACTGTTGCAGTAATCAGGGAATTCAAAGCGAAGGGAAGGCTTTCGTCATCACTCTATGCTGTAGCCGGTTTTGATGACGGAGTTGCAATTCTCCTTTTCGGATTCACTACGGCAATTGCGAAACAGATTCTGCTGTCCGATGCAGGGCTGTCCCAGGGAAATCTTCTGGCGAGTATGCTGAAGCCTGCACTGGAAATAATTCTTAGTATCGTTCTTGGAGGTCTTCTTGGTTTCCTGTATTCCTATCTTGTGCGCAAGATAGATACCAACAGCAATATCCCTGCGTTAACATTTGGATTCATCCTCATGGGAGCCGGCCTGGCCTCCATGTTCCACCTGTCACTGATACTTGTAAACATGAGTATCGGCTTTGTTCTTGCAAACACTTCAAAAATGAGCACAGTCATGAGCGTGAACGACCAGCTGAAATCACTGATGCCTCTGCTTTTCATTCTTTTCTTCTTTCTGGCTGGAGCTCATTTGAATTTCGCCTCGCTGCCTGCTCTGGGAATAATAGGAGCTGCATACATCACGGGCAGAACTGCCGGAAAAATAAGCGGAGCATGGCTTGGAGCATATCTGGGTGGAGCAGATAAAATGATAAGAAACAACCTCGGGCTGGGTCTTCTTTCCCAGGCCGGAGTAGCTATCGGGCTGTCTCTGCTCGTGTCTCAGGAATTCGCCGGCATTGACTCGGCAAAGGCACATACCATTGCAGCATCGGTTGTTACCACCATAACGGCAACATGCATTTTCTTCGAAATTATTGGGCCGCTAACTGCAAGAATTGCCTTGAAAAATGCTGGAGAGATCAACACCGACAAATAGCGGGAGAGACCATACAATTGTGGTCTCTCCCGCATCACGACTCAGTTGATGAGAACCATTCTCAGATCGCATACAAGGTTTCCGTTTGTTGCCCGCACAATGTAAATACCCGATGCCAGGCTGCTGCAGTTCCAGCTGTATTCTCCTGGCATTACCGTGTCGCGGTGCACTATTCTGCCCGCCATGTCATGAATGGCAATTGATGTTGATCCGGAAGCATTTACTGCAAACACGGCCACAGATCTGACAGGATTGGAACCTGCGTTAACAATAGAAAAAGAATTCAAGGAAGGCTGCTCAATACCCGCCGGATCAGGTGTGGCTGCACGAAGATCCCACTGCAAATCTTCCCCTCTGGCTCCGTAAACAAGCCATACATCGCCGGATGAACTGCATGCTATTCTACCGTCATCCACTGCACTGGAAGAGGCAGCAGTGTTAACGCCACTCCATGTGGAACCATTCCACTCGTTGTACCGGATGGCATTCATACCCGCTGTCCAGGATACTATCAGGCTGCCGCCGGGGGTTACACACAAAGAAGGGCGTACTCCGTAATCTCCACTGGAAACAACCTGTGGCGAACTGAAAACTCCACCGGTAGACATGGAGACCATAATCTCGCCATTCTGGCGCTGCCACGCTATGGCAAAACCGTCAGAAAATCCTTCAATGCAGGGGTACCTGCTCTGGTCGGTTGGAGAGGAAACAATGGTTTCCGTGCCGAATGGGCCACTGTCAGGAGCATCTTTGAAACAGATAACCCATGAGTTATCCTGTCTCCGATGATAAGCAAGCCCAAAATCGGAGCCATTCCAGGCAACATCCGGATAGCGCTCGGGAGAATCTGTGCCGGCAACAATCTCTTCCTGGGTCCATTCTGAACCCGTCCACATTCTTCCAACGATGTCCGGGTTTCCGGAATTCCATTTCTGCCACACCAGCCATGTATGCCCGCTGCCTCCGGACATCGCCGGTTCGACATCGTACGGATCGCCTGAGGTCAATGCCTGGGCGGCACCCCACGAGGATCCGTTCCAGGCGGAAACGTATATGTCGTAACCCTCCATATTGTCTCTCATGGACTGCCATGCGGTCCAGACATTGCCAAGACCGTCGCCGCCGACAGTTGGGTGCCAGTCCCAGTACTCATGTTCACACACGATAACAGGAGCCGCCCACGAATCTCCATCGGTGCAGGTGGCGAGAATGTTTGCCCTGACCGGATCAGAAGAGCCTGAAACAGCGAAAATCAACCCGGATGAGGGATCGGAGTATGTGTCGACCCTGCCCTGTGTGTGAAGGCCCTCTGTGAGAGCAAAGTCAATCCAGCCCTCCGCCGTGGGGATTCCGGAACCTCCTGGAAACACCGAAGCACCGGCTGAAGCAATACAAGGCTTCAGAGTGGGATCGCCCAGCAGCACAGCGCCATCCTCGTATCCGGTGTTTTGTGCCAGCCAGACTATAAAGGCATCACCCAGATTAGAACCAGCGGCAAGCTGCTGGTAGTACTCTGTAAAGTAGTTGGTGTAATCGACCTTAGCCTGGGCCAGCACTGCAAGCCCATAGGAATCGGTCCAGATATAGCTGTTTGCCATGTTGTCGACTTCAGTCCATCTCCCGTTGCTGCAGCAGTTGAGAACATAGAAGAAGGCGTGCGGATCAAGGGGAGGAATTTCAAAGTTGTTTACAGTTCCTGCGCCTGAAGGAGGGGCTCCGTTGTGAAAACTGCTTCCCCATGGGCTGGAGTGGGAGATCAGGTGAACCCATTCATAACCGTAGAGCAGTTCTTCCCTGAAATCATCCGCATTGGTTGCCGCGGGATCGTCGAGCCTTGTAACATCGTCATACAGATAATCAAGGGCACCGGTCAGCCCGGTAAATGCCTCTTCATAAGCCAGAGCTCTTCCGGGAAGAGAAAGCATTCCCGTTCTGTAGGCGTGATTTTTTGCAAAGTAGGCATTCAGCAGCTCAACTGATGATCCGAATGTAAGAAAGGTGGGAGTCAATCTTCCAAGCCATATTTCAGGATAGCCGCTGCTGTATGAATTGAACAGCCCGTCGGCATCGGGATCGCTCCAGGTACCGTTCATATCCATAAGATACATGTCGATGGGATACTCTCCGTAGCTGTTCTCCATCCATCCGGTGGGAATGTCTCCAATGGCGATGGCTCCTGCAAGATTTCCTGCAGCATACTCGTTTTGAAGACTCGTTCTGATATCGCTGGCTGTACCGCCGTCAATTTCCCAGGTGAGAACTGTGTAGCCTTCGAGCTCAAGATCACTCTGGAAGATAGAAAGCGAGCTTGAGATTCCGCTGAATACAGCTTTGTCCACCAGCAGAACCACTTTGCTGCCGTCTGCGGCAACATTGCAGCCTATGGAAGCTGAGTTCAGTGAATAGGTTCCTCTGCCGGCTTCAGCTGACATCCTTATGGATGAAGGCTGCCTGCCGTGACTGTCAATGTACTGGATAGGTATGCCTTCAGGAGTTGCCAGGGCGGTGCAGATAGTGAGCAGAGCGGTTATCATTGTAATTCTCATAATTATTCCAGCCCTTCCAGCGATCCTAATGCCTTCTCTACGGCATCAAGAATTTCACCCGAACGCACAACTTCGCTCATTCGATTGTGATCGGGATAAAGGGGGCGGTCTTCACCAAGATGAGCCACATGCTTTCTTATTGTTTCCCGCGCAGTCTGCACCCCTGTCCCGCATTTATGGTTCCTGAAATCAAGAGCCTGTGCGGCGGCTATCATCTCTATTCCCAGCACACCGTACGCATTTTCAAGAATCTGACAGTTCTTCAGAGCAGTGTTCATGCCCATGCTTACAAAATCCTCCTGATCTGCTGCTGCGGGTATCGATGCAACCGCGGCGGGATTACAAAGGATCCTCTGCTCGGCGATAAGCATACCTGCTGTGTACTGGCTGAGCATGTGGCCGCTGTAAAGCCCCGGCTTTTCCGCAAGGAACGGTGGAAGTCCAACGGAAAGAGCAGGATTGAGCAGGCGGTTCAGTCTTCGCTCACTGAGTACCGAGATCATTGTAATTGCAGTGCCTGCCATCTCCATGGGAAGGGAAACAGGAGTTCCCTGGAAATTTGCGCCGGTAAGCACCAGATCTTCTTCGGGAAAGAAGAGAGGGTTGTCTCCTACTCCGTTAAGCTCGGTTTCCACCTGACTTCTCGCATAGGCGACGGCATCGTGAGCGGCTCCTATAACCTGGGGAGTAGAGCGCATCGAATAGGCATCCTGAACCTTCTGGGGAGTTTTACCTGTTGTCAGGTCGCTCCCTTCGATGCATTTTCTAATGGCTCTCGCGCTGCGGAGAGATCCGGAAAAACCCCTTACAATGTGAACCTTGTCTTCGTAGGGCTTCATGTTGGCATAAAGAGCTTCAAGACTCATGGCAGCCGTTATCTCGGCCTGCTTCAGCCATCTGTTCATGTCGTAGATGTTGAGTGCCGAGATTGCGGTAAGCAGATTCGAACCATTGATAAGAGCCAGACCATCCCGTGCATGGAGTTCCAGCGGTTCGAGCCCTGCCCGCGACAGGGCTTCCTTACCGGAATACCTTTCGCCTTTGTAGAAGGCTTCACCCTCACCCATCACCACCAGTGCTATCATGCTCATTGGTGCGAGATCACCTGATGCTCCCACCGACCCTTTTTCGCAGACAACGGGAGTTACTCCGCAGTTCAGCATGGACACCAGCATTCTGGTCATTTCAAGACGGACAGCGCTGTGACCGTTGCAGTGGACATTGGCCCTGCCCAGCATTGCCCCTCTCACATGCTCGATGGGCGCTGGTTTTCCAATACCAGCTGAATGGTTGTAGATGAGGTATTTCTGGAATGAAAGAACCTCATCACCGCTCAGTTTTGTCTCAGAGAACTCGCCGATGCCGGTGTTTATGCCATACATTGTTTCGCCGGCGGCAATTTTGTTTTCCACCATTTTTCTGCATCGGATTATTCGGCTCTCCGCTGCGGAATCAAGTTCAACTTTCTCGCCATTGCGGGCAACTGCCACAACCTTTTCTATGGTAAGGCTCTTTCCGTTCAACACAACAGCCATAAAATCCTCCATGATTAAAAAAATCTCTTCAAACGGGGTTGACTGATAATACTAAAGTGCTTGTTCAGTAGTAACCTCTACTGTCGCTTATCACTTTGCAGATATCAGTGATGCTGAAAAAAACGGAGTGGTACTGAAATCCGGCCTAAAACAGATAGGAAGCAGTAATACCGACCCACAATCCATTGAAATCTATGATATTGAATCGGGATGTAACATCAAATCTGTTTGAGCAGGCAGTAAAGTCTTTACCGATTGATAGATATGCTCCGGGGTAGGTTCCACTCCATACGGCTTCCAGACCCTCGGCAAGCTCCTTTTTCGCCTCGATGGAATACAGGGAGCCGCCTGCGCCAAAACGCAGACATCCGATGTTTCTGGACACTCCAAGCGTAATGGGAACAAGTGAGTATGTATAGCCCCTTGAAGAATCCGGGTCGATACCAAGCTCAGTGAAAAGAAGCTCTGATTCAACATCAAGTGCAGAAAGGCCATAACGGGCCTTTAAGCCCAGCACGAAACTGGTTCGCCACGGATCACCTTCATCCTGAACCGGTACGAAAGCTCCCAGTGTGGGGCCTATTTCAAACGACATCATCAAAGCAAGCGGAAGTAAGCTGAAAAACATAATCTCCCCTTTAGATTTTAGAACAGAACAAGCAGAGCTGACTTGAATTTACCAATTCTGCTGCAAATGCCCGGGGTACACGGCTGCATTTCATTCCCACCTGAAGAATTTAACAGAAACAATAAACCCCGCAGCCGTGATTCCTGAAAGAACAGCAAGCTGCACGGGATAATCCCAGAAATGCCCTCCCAGCCATACCCCCTGCATAAGCTTGATTGCATGTGTAAGAGGAAAAATCTGCGATACATTCTGAAGAAACTCGGGCAGCATGGAATGGGGCAAAGCAGCGCCTGACAGGAAAAGCATAGGAAAAAACATGGTGTTTGCAATCACCTGGCCGCTCCTTGCTGAGGAAGCCAGGCTTGCCGGTATAAATCCCATGGCAGATATGCCTGTGGCCGAGAGCCCGAACACCAGCAGAAACTCGAAAACATTGCCGAAGAACTTAAGGTTGAAAAGCAGAATACCAGCAGCAAGAAGAAGAATCACTCCTGCAACAGTCACGAAGAACACGGCAGCCAGCTGCCCGATAAGAATTGATGAAGGAGCAACCGGAGCTGCCCTGAATCTTTTGAGAACTCCTCTTTCCCTGTAGGCAGCCATGCTTGTTGTCAGAGACATTATGAAGCTTGTTACCATAACCATGCCCATGAAAGCAGGAACCGAGAAATCTACATATCCGAACTCCTCTCCGGGAAATGGATCATTCCCCCAGATGCTTGAGAACAGAAGCATCATGAGAAGTGGAAAAATCAGGGTGAAAAAGAAGGCAGAGGGTTCTCTGAGGTAAAGAAGAAACTCGACTTTCAAGATAGAGGTAACTGGATATTTCATCAGTCTCTCAACTCCCTGCCCGTTAAGTTAAGGAAAACATCCTCAAGAGTGGGAGAATCAATTCTTAATGAACTGAGTTCATACTCCATCTGATCAAGCTGCTTCACTATCTCTACTATTGAATGTCTGGTACTTATCTCAACAGTGCACTGGTCCTCTATTTCGGAAACAGATTCAACACCGTCGAGCCTGGTCAGCAGAGACTTGTCAAATGACTCCTCTGCGCGAAAATGAACCCGGGTAAAACCACCGTGTGCAGCTATAAGATCGGCTGGCGAGTCAAGAGCGGCAATCTTTCCGCTGTGAATCACCGCAACCCTGTCACAAAGCCTCTGCGCCTCGTCCATATAGTGTGTGGAAAGAACAACTGTTCTCCCCTGGTCTCTAAGGAGCTTTACGAGCTCCCACACAGACCTTCGTGCCTGGGGATCCAGACCTGAAGTAAGCTCGTCAAGAAATACTATTTCAGGATTTCCGATGAGCGCCATGGCAACAAACAGCCTCTTTTTCTGGCCTCCGGAAAGGGCTGAGAAGTATGAATCTCTTTTTTCCCACAGATTCAGCTGCCTCAGAAGGGTTTCCATGTCAGCAACAGTCTCGTAGAAGGATGAGAACAAATGCATTGCCTCGAATACTTTAAGTCTGTCTTGAATTTCGGATTCCTGTTGCTGTATTCCTATTTTTTTCTTCAGAGAAAATGAATCTTCAGCCGGATCAAAACCGAGCACCAGAATCAATCCTGAATCGGCCCTGCGCATGCCGGCAATGCAGTCAATCGTAGTTGTTTTGCCTGTTCCGTTAGGCCCTACAATTCCGAATATTTCACCTCGCCTGACCGAAAATGATACACCGTCAACTGCCTTAACATTTCCGTAATGTTTCACCAGATTCTGTACGACTACCACATCATCACACAAAGCAGCTCCTGTCATTCTGTTATAAGATACTATCCTAATATGGAATCAGGTCGCTTAAATATGGCACGAGCCAAAAACACCCCCGTCTGCAAATAAATACAGAGGAACTATAGCGGTGGAAACTTCATAATGAAAGAACTGGAGTTGCGAGTTGTTCTGCTTTGAAGAATCAAAACTGTGACAGAGTATGGTTGTGTTCCTTGAAGGCACCCTGAACCACTTTCAATCGTGAATACAAGTTCAGATACTTCAAACAACATTGCGGCTGTCATGGCAAGGTAAACTCATGCAAAAAATCGCAGTCCTTTTCAGAAGAGCGAGAGTTTGAAAAATCAGATGTACAACAACAACCTCCAGTGTCGTGTGTTTGCTGGAGCCACTCTATTTGGATATAGTAAAGTCCTGTTTTTCAGAAGGAGGTCTATGGGTTTCTATGTCTTGAAGATAGCAATAACGGCAGCTCTCGTTGTCGTTATTTCTGAGATTTCAAAGAGAAGCTCATTCACCGCGGCAATTCTAGCCTCGGTGCCCATAATATCTGTGCTGGCAATTCTGTGGTTATTTATTGAAACAAAAGATGCTGTTAAAGTTGCAGCTCTATCATCAAGTGTGTTCTGGCTTGTTCTGCCATCTCTTGCTCTTTTCATTGTGCTGCCGGTCCTGCTTAAATATGGGGTCAATTTCTACCTGAGCCTGTCTGCTTCGATTGGCATCACGATTGGATGCTATTTTTTACTAATTCTTATTGCAAAAAAGTTTGGCGTTAGTCTTTCTACTTTCTAATCAGCGCAAATACTGCGAGCTTCTTCATGCTCGAATATGCACATGACATCTGAGGAACCTGGAGAGCCCGCAAGAGAGACGGACAAGTCGACACCTGCCTTATCCACAGAGCAGCATCTTCAACCTGATTCTGTTTCAGTAGGAGAGAACATCACCAGGCTGAACCTCTCCCGCTGACAAACCTCTTATCAACAGACCCACAGTATTGCCCCTGCTTGCATAAAGAACTGACGCTCTGGAAATCTCAATGCCGGAGACTACAAGTTTTCCGGCTGAGCCTGCACTTCTGATATGTACTTCATCCCCCACCTCGATAGCTCCACCCTCGATAATACCGGTAACGACTGTTCCCCGCCCTCTGATGGTGAAGACCTCCTGAACTGTCATGATAAAGTATGGGTCTGTTCCCAAACAAGCACCTCCGCTTCCTTTGAATGACTTCTGAATTATATAGCCCTAAAGCAGCTGAGCGGTAATGGATAGAAAGGTTCTCTCTTGCATAACACAGCACTCGAATACTCTATGAAGGTTATCTGTAATCCGTAATCGTCAAACAACTTCCGATTTGAGCATGATGCGAAAGAATCCCTGCATATGCGGGGAATTGAGCGCAGATACTCAGCTCCATATTCAGCGCAACCGTGCTTCCTGTATTATACTTGCCCACACTTTGGAAATGGTCTTTGATCAAGATGCTTTAAACTAATGGATCTCGCAATAAAGAAAGGCATCTTTAAAATACCGGGGACAGGAGACATGAAAGTGAATAGCAATGGAATTGATGACAAGTATAGCCAGGGAACCGGCAAACTATCCGGGATAATCTGGGTCAGCGTGTTCTCTGTTCTCCCTCTGTATCTAACGAGCATTTCTGCTGCATCAGATTATGAGATAGTATCATATATGCCTTCTGAAGGAATCGAGGAGTTCATTGTTGACAGGCTGGACCTGACCACATTCCGGAATTCCCTTGGACCCGCAAGGAGTCCCGGTATGCGCTATTTTTCGGACATGGGATTGAGACCGACCGAGATATCAGAAGGCAGAATTGTCTTTGAAACTGAATCCTGGTACTATTGCATTGAATTGGTTGAACGGGGAGATGTAAATCACGACGGCATTGAAGATTTGCAGATTTGTTTCACGGATGACTCTCTTTATGGAACTTACTTAACCAAATACATTTACCTCCTGACCTGTCTTTATGATGATTCTGATCTGATAGCAATTGCTTATGGTCCATCAGGATACTATTACGACCAAGGAGATCCGGAAATGAGCGAAGGGCTTGTAATACCCTGGAGTGAGCAAAGCAGGCCTGAAGCCAATCAATAGAGATTCGGGTTTTCCTGTACCCTATCAATATGGGAATTCAGCATTTTTTACCAAAGAGCCCTGTTGTCAGCGCTGAAAGCGGCCATGCCATGCTGCCCGACATAATTCAAAGTTGACAAAAAAGCCATCAGTGACCCCATCGCAAACGCCTTTAGAACATTCGGTTGAGAAAGTTGTACTGGTCAGCAGAAGATGTTTTAGAAAGCTTTCCATATTGTATACTTTTCTAACTTTCACCGAAAAAGAAACCCTGCCCAGGGTGAACACTCTTCGACATTTATGGAGTTGATTTAACCAGCGAATACGAAGTGTATGATGGTTGAATACAGCAACTTCATCCTGGTTTTGATGTCACTCAGTGAGCTTCTAATACTTTCATTTCATATAAAATTGCTGATATAATTCATCTATTATTATATATTGACCATGGCACATGGTACAGTCAATATTGCTCGTATGACACGAATCAAAAAGGAGTTATCATGAAAAGCACAACAACCAAGTTAATTGACAAACTTGCTCTCATCCTTGCGATCATAGGAGCACTGAACTGGGGCATTCTGGTTGTCCTGAACCGAGAGCTCATCAGTGGTGTGCTCGGGCTGGGCTCAGATATTGCCAACATAGTCTATGTCATTATCGCTATTTCTGGAATCTGGTGTCTGTTTTCTGTCCTTCCCAAATACCTGAAGAAATAAGAATAAATGTAATGAGTTGACCATCTGAATTTTCAGAAAACTACCGGAAAAGATTGACATCCTGATCATTTCAGAAGTCTGACTGCTACCCAGTAGTGGAAAATTATCTCCATCTCCAGTGGTTGTAAATCGCCCATAGAAACTCCATTGCAATCCCTGCTCGCGTGTGCAATGTTTCATCGGTATTCAAGCAAAGAGGGAATTTTAGCGATGCATCAGAGAAGGAAAACACAATGCAGGAGATAGCACTCACCGACAAGCAGAAAGAACAGTTGAGGATGAATCTTGAATCCGGCATGAGAATCATTAAAGGAAAACATCCTGAACTGGATGTTAACGACAGGCATAAAGTTCTGGAGTTCCTTCTGGAAGAGATGGCAGTGGATAGCATTTTTCTTCCTGAGGCGGCGGCAGTACTAACGGACTGCCTTGTAAAAGCGACAGGATGGAAGATAATCAGTCTTGTGGGGGAAAGTTTCGGCGGCACAGCCGTTGTCTCTCTTGACGGAGCTTACGCAACCTACCCTGAGCTTGTTGTGGGAAAGGCATCCAGGAATACAGGCGGCAACACTCTCCTACACTACTTCAACATGATAATTGATGGCTCTCTTCCCCCATCCTCTGCGGGAAGATACACAGTTCTTAGTTAATGTACGGACTTACGGGTGTTGAACAGAATTCAGCAGGATGGCATCTTTACCGAGTGGCAGCACTCATAAATTTTTATCTCTGATATCTCAGCAACGGTTCAGTTCAGTACTCCTCAGAGTACTCGGAAGAACCTAGAATTCATACACAATCGTTATTACGACTTGGTCCCCCTGTTGTTTCGCAATACCGATCAACCACTATCTCAGTAAGTTCAGCATCCTCCAGCCGGTTCAGCAGTAACTCTTATGTTTCAGCAGGGATATACTTTGGGAACATTGTGGTTAGGAATGCAATAGCCTAGTCATCCTGTTCCTTAATGAATATTGTCCCCATGAAGCACCGCTGAATCAGATTAACACCGCTCTTGCTAAGGACTTGATTGAGAAGAATAATTGAATCACTTATCGACGCCATGTTACATACTTGTAATAATCCATCATCTGGCCGTAGGAGGAACAATGAATTCAACTGGATTCCAATTGAAAGCTATTCGTCTCATTTATGCCGGTTTCATACGCAGTGCATAGTGATTCTATTGAATTATAGAAGCACGGGTGGCCGACACATCAAGCTACTGCAAATCAGTCATGCCTGACATAGATCCTCTACATGTTTATGCTGTATCTATCTTGTGTAATGTTTCTTGTGGCCCAGGAGGAATAACGTGAAAGCAATTGTATACACAAAATACGGATCGCCGGATGTTCTTCAGCTCAAGGATGTCGAAGTGCCAACTCCTGAAGAGGATGAAGTATTGATAAAAATTTGTGCAGCATCCGTAAATGCTTATGACTGGCATTTCCTGACCGCTGACATATTTCTGATTCGCCTGATGGGCGGGGGGCTGCTCAAACCAAAAGACCCGAGACTCGGTGTGGACGTGGCAGGGCGGATTGAAACAGTTGGGAGAAACATCAAGCAGTTCCAGCCGGGAGATGAAGTTTTTGGAATGGTAAAGGGTGGTTTTGCTGAGTATGCAATTGCATCTGAAGGCGCACTGTGGTTAAAACCTGTCAATGCTTCGTTCGATGAAGCAGCAGCGATACCTATGGCGGCGATCACTGCCCTGCAGGGCTTGCGCGATGAGGGGCATATCCAGGCTGGACAAAAGGTTTTGATCAATGGCGCATCAGGTGGGGTGGGGACTTTTGCGGTGCAGATTGCCAAAGCATTTGACACCGAAGTCACAGCCGTGTGCAGCACGAGGAATTTAGAGCAGGCACGATCACTCGGGGCAGATCATGTTATCGATTACACAAAAGAGGATTTCACCAAAGGTGGTCAGCAGTACGATCTTCTTTTCGCGGCAAACGGCTATCATTCGCTTTCAGATTACAAGCGCGCATTGACTCCCAGGGGCATTTATGTAATGGCCGGAGGTACCATGGCTCAAATTTTCCAGTCCATGCTCATGGGGCCAATTATGTCAGAAACTGGCGGTAGGAAAATGACAGGCCTAAGTTCAAAACGAAATCAGAATGATTTGGTTTTTATAAAGGAACTTTATGAAGAGGGCAAAGTTAAATCCATTATTGATAGACGGTATCCGTTAAGTGAGGCTGCTGATGCGCTTCGGTATCTTGGAGAAGGGCATGCCCGGGGTAAAATAGTAGTAACTTTGGAAAATGGCGACATAACCTGACGACGGCTTGCAGGCGAGCTGCGGTTTAACCCCTCTGCCAATTGCCCGACAGGCAGAATGTGTAACAGCCTGCAACGCAGTCTAATTGTAGATGCAAATTGATTGAGGAAATACCCGTATGGAATGCTGGCCCCAGTAGCGGTGACTTTTTGAACTGCTCTGGAAGACAACCGGAAAACGACTAATTCACAATCACTATGGTTTCCGAATCTCCAATCCCAGATGCATCAACCCTGAGGACATATACTCCTCCGGGGAAAGAAGCAGAGGGGATAGTAAAACTGTGTACGCCAATGGTCAGAAATTCATCCGTAACATTACTGACACATCTTCCAGTCAGGTCGTGCAGGCTGACGATGACACGGGTGTCGGCAGAAAGATCAAGCTCAAAGGATAAACTTCCCCTGCTCGGATTAGAAGAAGTAACAGTCAGCAGAGATTTCATGTCATCTTCTGATCCTTGACTCTCAATCCCGGTTTCAGTCCCCAGTCTAACCAACCAGGCGGCATCCGGTTCAAGGCTTCTAGACATGCCGGAGATGCAGTACCCGCCCGATGATAAAGCAATGGATTCGTGAAGAGTATCATCAATATCTCCAAATTCCGAATCCCAGAGAAGACTTCCCTCGTTGTCGGTTCTGAAAACCAGCCCCCAGCTATCTTCACCTGAAGTCCTGGTGCCGCAGACAATGAATCCCTGATCCAGACAGACTGTTACATCGTTCGCAGACCAGTCGGCAACATCGCTGTAGTTGTAATCCCAGTCCGTTTCTCCAAAGCCGTTAATGTGTGCAAGATAAGCTGTACAGTTCTCAGGATAATTCAGAAACTCATATCCTGCTACAATGAAACCTCCAGCTGGATCCGGCTCAATGGAGTTGAACGATCCCGAAACATCAGGATAGGTCTTTGTCCAAAGGGTGTCGCCGATACTGTTTGTTCTTACCAGGTAAGGAGATTCGTTGGAGAAGCCGCAGCTGAGAATATCATTGTTTTCAAGCACAACAAAATCTGACAGACTTGTTTCAGCTCCGGGTGGTCCGAAATGTTTCGACCAGATCATAGCCCTTGAGCTGTCAATCTCTCCCAGCCAGCCAAACCACTCTCCAGATAACTCCAGTCTTCCTGATACCAGGGTGCTGCCATTGGCCTTCTCTGCTATTCCCGAAACATAGCTTCCCTCTGTATAGGTTCTGTATAAAAGGGAGTCGCCACTGGAATCAGTCCAGATGAAAAGAGCACTGCCATCGCCGTTGAACAGATCATATCCCGCCTGAAGAAATCCACCACTACTTGTCTGGATCAATTCGGAAACCATTTCTGAATGCCCATCCAATCCGCCTACTGAATTCTGCCAGATCTCTGCTCCATCAGAATTCACTGCAATCAGGTATGCATCCATATCGCCAGGACTTGATAGTGTGGGTCCGGAGATTACGAAACTTCCATCATCAAGAGCTACCAGCCCGACTGACCAGGTTTGATTTCCCATAAAGGTGTAATTATTAGACCACAGCATTTGTGGAGGATCATCTGCCAGCAACAAGCTCTGCAGGCATGACAGGATTGTTAATAGTCTCATTTGTGCTCATTTACTTCTGGTGTTAAATTTTTCATTTCAAATTCCTCACTATGCAATTAATATACTTAGGTGAGCACAATTGTGCGTGTAACCGCCCAAGGGTACAGATTTTGCTGCGCGGAACTAGTGCCTGCAGGTGTTTCGGCGGACCAGATAATGCAACAGTCGTCGTTAATCTGGAGAATGGATGATTCAAAATGATCTGTGCCGGTTGAGTATCCTGAGTCAGAGGGCCCACTGTGAATCAGTAAACAGAAGCTGCTTATAAAGAGATCAGTCCAGCTTTACTGTACAGGGGGTAAGTGTTTGGGCTACTCAGATAGGTCTCATATAACAAAAAGGGCAGTTCTATAATCCGATTTGGGTACCCCGAACCGAATTCGAACTGAGAACGTGCTTAATTGATCAGTTTCTGTTTGCCCATACTGGTTTTGTCAGATGTGGTCTGCTTGAAATCAAACATATTCTGCTGTTCTAAAGGAAGAGTAATCTGTTCTGAAGGCAATTCTGAATCTCCGGTAATGAAATAACCTGCATCGACGCGGAGTTTGAAGGAAAAGCCTTCTATGCCGCCGAATATCATCACGCAGAGCATGAGGACACAGGCGGCATAAAAGGCTGCAATTTTCATGTTTCCTAACTTACCAGCATTGCCTTGGCAAAGCGTCCGTGGATTTTCCCCATTTGCTTGGCCAGATGCAGTGACAGCACCACAAGCATGGCTCCGAGTGCAACAACTACCGGCATCACATAGAATGGAATCCAGACACCTTGATTCATGTACAGAATTGGCTCATTCAAGATGTATTGAATAACCGGAGCGCCAATAAGAGACAGAACAAGGCTGAACAGAGTAACTGTCAGAGTAAAATAGACAACACCCAGTGGCATCATAAGAAGCATGTAGATGATTGTGGTCCATGTGCTTCTTGCAGAGAGAATTATCTTGAACCTGCTCCACCAGCCCAGCCCTTCTCCGGGTGATATCGCCCGTCTGGGCATCCGCACGCCAAGCAGAGCCTCGACCATTCTGCCCTCTACGAAGCCAATAGCCCTTACCGAAAGCAGAAAGAGCATGGTCACAGGTATTCCAATAATCAAAGGCAGGAGGCTTAATGAAACAGAAAGACCTGTGGTTGCAAGGGTAAAGTATGCTATTCCTGTAACCAGCGAGAGAAGCATATAAAGACATGCCGCCCATGCCCTCGGCTCTGTAACAACAGAGCAGAATGCCCTGAATCCGCGACCGGGGGACTTTTCGGAAGCTGCAAATATGGGTGTAGTGATCTCCTCGATGTCCGAATACTGTTCAAGTATGTCCTCGGGGGTTCCGTACTTCTCAATAATCTCTGCTATCAGTACAGCAGTGCTCATTTCGGGTCTTTCCGCTGCTTCCACCTGCAAGGCAGTGGTGAGATGATCCTCGGCATCGGCAAGAGCATCCTGAATAGTGGATTTGTCAAGGCTGCTTAGAGCTTCCTTGAGTTCATCCAGGTATTTTTCTATATGCTTACTCATGGATCTCTCCTTCAAGAATTCCGTTTATCAGGATGCAGGTGTTATCCCAAAGAATCCGCCATCTGCCGAGAGTTTCTCTGCCGGAATCGGTAATGGTGTAATATCTTCTGGGCGGACCCGATACCGATGGCTCCACCAGGCTTTCAAGAAGTTCACTCTTCTCCAGGGATTTCAAAACCGGGTACAGTGCTCCCTGCTTTATCAGCTGAAAGTCACCGTTATCTCCTGACATCTCTTTCGCTATTCTGTAGCCGTACATAGGTTCATCCGCATGGGCAAGAACCGCGAGCAATGCAAGAGATGTGATACCCGAACTGAGCTCCCTGCTGAACTTGCTGTCCACAGTACTGCTCGTGTTCACTTTGTCTTCCTTTCTCAACTGAGTAATACTTACAACTCAATACTATTTGCGGATGAATACTACTATCTATCTACTACTAGTGTCAAGTCCCAACTAGGTAAAGCCCGAAGCTATTCTTCATGCCGTAAGAAAACGAAGAATTCTTAAATAATCATATCATTACACAACAATGAATTGGGGCTTGACCTTCAATCGTAAGATTGCCATGTAAAGGGAGGTATAACCATTTTTTATGGGGGCTTAAAGGTTGTGTTGAACGAAGGGCACTCAAGGTTTGCAGATCTCCTGAAAAACTCTGATGGAAATCTGTATTCTCTGCTTTCACTTTTCAAGGAAACACTGATCTTCCTCTTCGATTCAGAAGGCAGGTTTACCTTCGGGCATACAGATTCTGAATCAAGACTGCACGCACCCCCCGGAGTTTTCATGGGCAAGCTTGTGAGAGAGGTTCTGCCCCTTCATGTGTCAGACCAATTCAGCAGCGCATTCGATAAAAACCGGAACGGTGAGGTTGCCGAGTTCTGTTACTGGCTTGACATGAAGACCCATATGGGGTGGTACAAGGCTACCTGTTCTCCAATTATTCGAAAGGGTGTTTTTGATGGTTCGCTGGCAGTGGTTAAGGACATAACCCAGGAAAACGAGTCGGCTGAAGCCCTTGCGAGAAGTGAAGAGAACTATCGCACCCTTGTTGAGATGGCATCAATGGGCATTGTGATAATAACTGACGGAATTGTTGTTTTCTCCAACCCTGTCACCTCGGAAATATCCGGTTACACCCGGAATGAAGTAACCGGGCGAAGTTTCGTAGATTTCATAGCTCCGAATGACCGGGCAAGGGTCGCAAAACTTCACCAGGACCGACTTGCAGGAGGAGAAGCCCCGGGTGTTTATCAGACCGGATTGATAAGAAAAAACGGAAGCATAATTGACACGGAAATCAGCATACGCCTGGTTGAGTACCAGGGCAAAATGTCCGCTCTGGTTCTCATGCAGGACATCAGCCTGAGAAAGCAGGCGGAACGGGAACTGCTGACTATTCAGGATACCCTGAAAGAGAGGGTTTCAGAAAGAACAGCCGAGCTGGAAAACTACAGGGCTCATCTTGAAGATATTGTGGAGGCCAGAACATCGCGGCTCCGAAACACAATAAGTCTTCTTCGAAAAGAAATAGAGGAACGGATACTCGCAGAAGAACGCGCCGAGCATCTGAAACTCATTCTAAGAGCTATAAGAAGCATCAACCAGGTCATCACAACAGAGACTGATGCTCAATCCCTAATTGATGGCGCGTGCATGAATCTGGTGGAAACCAGGGGTTACAAAGATGCCTGGATTTTCCTTGTCAACCAGGACGGCTCATATATGACTGCATCTGAAGCAAGATACGGCGAGGACCTGGAGCCCCTTAAGAGCAAGCTTATGCAGGGCATCTATACACCTTGCCTCAGGAAATCTCTTGATTCAGATGACCCATGGGTTTCCGATGAAGCAAGAAGCATCTGTTTTGAATGTACTCTTGTGCAGAACTCAAAGGAACCCAGGCACATTATGGCCTGCAGGCTGCAGTGTCACAACAGAATCTACGGAACTCTGACAGTTACCAGTCTTGGTACTTTACCTCCCGACCACGAGGAAGTGGCACTCTTCAGGGAAGTTTGTGATGACATAGCGTTTGCCCTTGACAGCATTGAACAGGAAAGGGCGGGGCAGAAAACAGCAAGAGCTCTGGAGGAGAGCGAAGACCGATACAAAGCTCTTTTCGAGAACTCCGGTATGGCAATACTATTCATGCAGGAGGAGATGATCCTTGACTGCAACACAAAAGCAGCGGCGGTTTTCCAATGCGCCAAAAGAGATTTGATAGGGTTGCGACCCTATGATCTGTCGCCCCTCACACAGCCTGATGGAAGGTTGTCTGCGGAAAAAGCTATGGAAAAGATCAAAGCCGCCATCAGCAACAAACCACAGTACTTCAAGTGGATTCATTCAAAGATGAATGGAGAGGAATTCCCTGCGGAAGTTAGCCTGAATGCCGTAGAGATCGCAGGCAAAAACTACATTCAGGCCATTGTAAATGACATAACAAAAAAAGAAAAGGCAGAAACTGCACTGCGTGAAAGTGAGAAGAACTACAGAACCCTTTCCAACAATGTTCCAGTCGGGGTATTCAGAAGTGCCCCATCAGGCAGGGGAACTCTGATTTCCGTCAATCCGACGATGGTTGCAATGTTCGGATACAACTCCATCGAAAGCCTGCTGGAACAAAACTCCGAAATTCTCTTTGGAGATGCGTGCAACCGTGAGTTGTTCCTCGAAAAGCTTGAAGAATGCGGGGTTGTGGAAAACTATGAAACGCAGATGAAAAAGGCTGACGGTTCCACATTCTGGGCATCGATTTCAGCAAGATGTTTCAATCCGGACGGAGATGACGCAAACTCTTTTCTGATTGATGGAATTATCAGTGATATCTCCCAGAGCAAGTCCTATGCTGACAATCTGCAGAACAGCCTTGAAAGCCTGAGGAAAACCATCGACGGAACAGTTTCTGCCATGAGCTTTCTCGTGGAAATGAAGGATCCGTACACCTCAGGTCATCAGAAAGGGGTCTCTCTTCTGGCCTGTGCTATCGCCAGAGAAATGGGTCTGGATGAAGAAACAATTCACTGCATTCGAATAGCTGGCTCTCTTCATGATCTGGGCAAACTGAATGTGCCACTAGAGGTTCTGAGCAAACCCGGTGTACTAAACGATTTTGAGATCGATTTCCTTAAGACTCACCCCAGGGCAGGGTATGATATTCTCAAATCCATCGAATTCCCCTGGCCAATTGCCGAAGTGGTTCTTCAGCACCATGAGCGACAGGATGGATCAGGCTACCCACGAGGTTTGAAAGGCGATGAAGTAAGGGTCGAAGCCCGAATAATAGCTGTTGCCGATGTTGTGGAAGCAACAGCCTCGCGCAGACCTTACAGGGCCAGCAGAGGCATCAATATTGCTCTTGAAGCGGTAAGGGAAGGCTCGGGAACTGTTTATGACAAAGAGGTGGTGGATAACTGCCTGAAGCTCTTCCTTGAAAAAGGCTTCACTCTGATTGATCACGATGGTGAAACAATAAGAGCCGATATTACTTTCTGACAGACTCCACTTTTATGTCAAACACCAGTGTTTGTCCCGCAAGGGGATGATTCCTGTCAACCGTAACCTCTTCATCGGAAACTGATTTAACTGTGATAATCTGAATGCCGCCCTGGGAATCCTGAGCCTGCAGCTGTGCACCGGGCTGAATGCTGTCAATTCCCGCAAATGCTTCCCTTTTGAATACAGTGATGAGATTCGGGTTGATCTTTCCGTAACCGTCTTCGGGTTGGATCACCGCCCTGAATTCATCTCCGGCCCGCTTTCCGGTAAGTTCCCTCTCAAGACCGGAAATAATCGAACCGCTGCCGTGAACGTAGGTAAGAGGTGTTCCTTCAGGCGAAGCACTTATCACGGTGCCGTCAGTATTCCTGAGCTCGTAGTGTATTGAAACAATACACCCGTTTTCAATTATCATCTCGACTCCTGATTCTTCAGTTTCAGATAGACTGCTTAATGCATAACTGCAAGCTCTTCAGTGTCGGGTCAGTTCACTACAACAGTTCTTTGACCCGAAAACGAATCTTCTGCGGTAATCACCACGAAATACACACCTTCTGCGAGATCGCTTACAACGAAGGAATGCTCACCCGGCTCGAAAGTTCCGCTTGCAATCAGGGCTGTCTGCCTTCCGGCAAGATCATAAACGGCAAGTTCGAACTGAGTTTGATCCGGGCTCGACACGCAGACAGTAAATGGAACAGAAACAGGATTCGACAGGAACAAACTGCAGGTATTTTCAGCATCGGCCTGTTCTTCGGCGATACCGGTTGCGTTCCATCCAGCCAGAACTGCCATCATCCACCACCACGCTGAGCCTTTTACCGTACAGCTCTCCGCTGTTGTATGGGCATATTCATCGCCGTAGTAGGCTGGGTGCTCTGCTGGAACATCGGTGCCGCTGTAGTTGTAAGTGTGTTGCTCCCACTGCAGAGTTGACGGGTTGTACCACCAGCTGTCCATATCTGCAAAGTCAAACAGAATTTTGTTGTTAACTGCACAGTAGTCTCTTATCTGATTATTGCGCAGATATCTGTTGTAACCTTCTGAACCGGTTCCCTGGGCATTCCCTGTGAAATAAATGAAGGTGACATCAGGGTACTCAGTTTCAAGCATTGTCATTGCGTCAAGATACACCTGCACTTGAGCACTATTGTAGTAATCGACCTGAGTACACCAGCCCCACATCGATGTATCAAGTTCCGGATTGTTGTCGAGAACCGCCCTGGTCATGTTAAGACCCTCGGAGGATTCCCAGTAGAGTTCAGGGGTTATGTAGGTGTCTGTTTCCTGGCCGTCAAAAACACAGTAAGCGTTCGCAACGGACGGAAGACTCTGATAGCCTATTTCGCAATCGAATGCGGGATTATCCTGCTCGATGAATTCGATTCCGTAAACAAGCTGAGCACCATGGGAAGTATGCGCGTAGTGCGACTGAATGGAATTTTCAACTGCAGATATCCACACTTGTGGAATTTCAGTGATGTCCGTGCAGGTATGATCAATAACTATTCCCTGGGCAAATAATGAGCAGCTCGAAACAGCAATCACAAAACACAATGTCAACCAACGCATACAGCTTCCTCCCCCTATTAAAGAAACAGGAGAGATAATCATTCCGTTTGTGGGCTGATGTCAACAGGAAGAAAGCGCCTGGTGCCCCTCGTATGAAGAACTTGCAACAGTCATGATACCGTATTTGCGTAATCTCGCTTCACTGCATGAACTTGTGGGAGCATAGCATTCCGTGCATGTAGACCTTATCAATAGCTCAACTGCCCTTGACGCGGGTAACAAGCTCCCTAACCAGACTTGAACGTATTGATTAAGGATGAAGGGTGATCCTTGAGGGAGGATTCATCTGTGTTTGGGAAATCACTCGCGCCATTACATTGCCTCACCATCCGGGTATAGACTACCAGTTTTGGAAAGAACACTGGATATTTGAATATAAGTAACGGGTTTGATTCGGGGACCGGATTCATACCCGATGAGCGTACGCATTCCATTTTCATGTCGCACTGGATCTACCGTGGTGTATTCCTTGGTGTTAAGACGCTGATAAGGCTCGATGCAGAACCAAGCAGTTCCTGAATGATTGTCACTTACATGAGTCACTTGCGTCATCACCCATACAGCTTATCTGAAGGTTCGGTATTCCATAAGGCAGAGAGACCCGGCGCTTTTCTCTGCTGGAACACTCTTATGAGCCGAATGCTCTTTCTCGCTGAAATCGGACAAGCAGGATGAATTGCAGATTGAGAATTGAATTGACAATCTGCCATTTTCTTTGTAACTTACTGCCATGATGATAAAAAGAGACGCGCAGCATACTTTGGAAAAGCTGTCAAGCGGCTTTCCGGCAGTAATAGTTACAGGTCCGAGACAGTCGGGGAAAACCACCCTTGCCACAATGACCTTCCCCGGGAAACCCTACATCTCCCTTGAAAACATTGACCACAGGGAAGCGGCATCGGCAGATCCCAGGGAATTCCTCGCAAGATATCCCGCCGGCTGTATAATTGACGAGGTTCAGCATGTCCCCATCCTGGTATCCTACCTGCAGGAAGTCATTGATTTCGATGCGACATGCGGGAAATGGATACTGACAGGAAGTCAGCGATTCGGTGTTCTATCGGGCATTTCCCAGAGTCTTGCCGGTAGGGCAGCCTACCTGGAACTGCTGCCTTTCAGTCTGAACGAGATAAGGGGAAGCAATCTTGATCAGGTACTGGTAAAGGGTCTCTATCCTCCCGTATACGACAGGGATCTCGATCCCGGGACATGGGCACAGAACTACATCAGGTCCTATGTAGAGCGTGATGTGAGAATGCTTGTGAACGTCCGGGATCTCAGCACTTTCCAGAGATTCCTCAGGCTGTGCGCTGCAAGAACGGGACAACTGCTGAACCTGACTAATCTCGCAGCTGACGCGGGAATAACTCACAACACTGCCAAAGCTTGGATTTCAGTGCTTGAAGCTTCCTACATTGTCTTTTTGCTACAGCCGCATCACAGGAATTTCAGAAAAAGGCTGATCAGAACCCCCAAGCTGTACTTCCACGATACGGGTCTCGCGGCGTGGCTTCTGTCAATTGATTCAGACAGTAACATGAACATCTCTCCTGCAAGAGGTGCCCTGTTCGAAAACCTGATCATCAGCGAATTGATAAAAGCAAGGTTTAACAGGGGCAGACAGAGCAACCTCTTCTTCTGGCGCGACAGAACAGGACATGAAGTAGATATCATCATAGACAGAGGGAACAGCCTTATCGCAGTGGAAATCAAATCCGGAAACACTATTGCAGGAGATACACTTGCGGGGTTAAGATGGTGGGGGGACCTTTCCGGGGAAGAGTCCCTCAATCTCGTTAATGGTGGAGATTCCTCCTATACAAGAGACCGGATGAGCATTCTTTCCTGGAAAGACATCAAAGGAGTTATCTCACTGAACGACTGAGAAATCCCAGCTTCTCTTTTAACCAAATTACCAGGCGTTGGAGAAAATGGAGAAGAAGTTGCAGGAACTTGCTGATGCTCTTGATTCCCCGAACTCCCGGAAGCGTGATAAGAACACGCTCGAAGAAACAATAAGAAAGCTTGTGAAAGGGCAATTCCTGGCTGGCATGATCGACTGGTCACTGGCTGAAAAATCGGAAGGCAAATTCAAGCTTAATTATCTAATCAACAAAGAGAGACTGGAATCTATTGAGGAGGAGCTTGGTTACAGGATCCTTATGACAAATCGTCACGAGTGGACCTCTGCAGAAATAATTGATGCTTACCACGGGCAATCTGCTGTGGAATCGGCTTTCAAAAGAATGAAGAATCCTTTTCACCTTGCTCTCAGACCACAGTTCCACTGGACTGATCAGAAAATCATTGTACACAATTTCATTTGTGTACTGGGTTATCAGATGGCATCCATTCTGTTACGGGAGGCACGGTTAAAAGCAAATTTCACGGGCTCAATGAATACTTTGTTGGCAACGCTTGATAATGTGCGTCTATCAGTTGTTTTTGAACAGCTGAACGAGAAGGGCAAGCCCAAAATCACCTACAAGCTGGAAGAAATGTCAGCAGAAGAAAGCACTCTGATGGAGGCTCTTGATCTGAAGAATATCCACATAAAACGCCCCAAGTTTAATGGCGTTGGTGTATACAATTGAAAACGCTGTATACCACATATTACCAATATGTTACAGATGCAGGTTTAGGGGACGTAGGAAACTCACGCTAGTTGAAAACCAGGTGCAAAGATCGGTAACTGTTATTGAAAACCAGTCACACATCATCTTGCACCCGGCTCGTCATCATTCAGGCAGAAAGCCTGTCTACCATTGTTCCCAGGAATTAGATATTGAGAGTAAACAGCGGCTTCAACAGGCTATCTTCCCCGAGGGAATAACAATGACTCGGGAAGGGGAGCTTATTGCAAAACCCACTCCACTATCGCAAATAAACGCACTACTCAAGCGCTCCTCAAGGCGTGATGAGGGAAGTGAAACGAAGGCGACTTGCAACACTATTGGCAACACGCTAATTGTCAGCAATAACAACAAGATACAGAATCTCGAAAAAATAATGTATCAATGGAAAAAGATCGACCATTTTCAGGACTTGCAACACCAGATCTTGTTGATATTGCTTCAGATAGCAGTGGTAGTGATATCGATAGTGATGCCTGGTGCCCCTGGCACGGTTCGAACGTGTGACCTACGGTTTAGGATGTCGAAGACCGCGCAAAGCGCGCAACCGCCGCTCTATGCGGTTTCCGTTCATGGTTGATGTAATATGAAAAAAGCGCCTGGTGCCCCTGGCACGGTTCGAACGTGTGACCTAAGGTTTAGGATGTCGAAGACCGCGCGAAGCGCGCAACCGCCGCTCTATGCGGTTTCCGTTCATGGTTGATGTAATATGAAAAAAGCGCCTGGTGCCCCTGGCACGGTTCGAACGTGTGACCTACGGTTTAGGAAACCGCCGCTCTATCCAACTGAGCTACAGGGGCACTGGCACAAGGCCGATTATGCAGAGATACCTGATGTTCGTCAAATCAGAGGAATATTTTCAAGCAGTTCAGCTGCTTTCAAAGCAAGGGTATCGGCAAAGAGCATTCCTTCTGCACTGGGGATCAGAATATGGCTCTTCCGGCTGATGAGACCGGTTTCAAGAAGAGAAGAAGGGTCAAACCTGTAACCATGTGTCTCCAGCTCTTTCATATCGACGCCATCTGTGTTCCTGAAGCCGAGAGCAAGGATCTCGTGGGCTTCGTTCTCCCGGGTGAGGTCTTCACCTGACTCCTCGGGAAGCAGACCCCTGACAACAGCAGATTCATATTTTTGAGTGTCGCTGAAATTCCAGCTTCTTCTGCTGCCGGTAAAAGAGTGGGCAGAGGGTCCGATTCCGATGTAAGGGGTTCTTTTCCAGTAGGAGGAATTATGCCTGGCTCTGTATCTGTCTTCCAGGGCATAGCTGGATACCTCGTAATGCGTGTAACCATTCTGCATGAGCATGTCATGAGTCTGGTAATACATTTCAGCACAGATGCTTTCAGAAGCTTTCTTCCCTTTTTTCCCCAGAGGAGTACCAGGCTCAAGGGTGAGATCGTAGGCTGAAATATGCCTGGGCATGAAGCTGAGTGCTTCTTCAATATCTTTCCTTTGCTCCAGCAGTGTCTGCCCGGGTAGCCCGTACATCAGATCCAGACTGATATTGCGAAAACCTGTTTTTGCAATGAGCTTCAAACTATCCCTAGCCCCCTCAGCGGAGTGGATCCTGCCAAGAAGCTTGAGTTTTTCGTTGTTGAAACTCTGTACTCCGACGCTGATGCGGTTGAAACCCGCAAGAAGCAGAGATGAGTAGCCGGAAGCGTCAAGCACGGCAGGATTTGTCTCAATGGTAACTTCCTTCAGTGATGGCGTTTTCACCATGCCGATGAGGCGCATCCAAAACTCGGGAGGAAGCAGGGTCGGTGTTCCGCCGCCTGCGTAAAAAGTGCTGAATTCCAGGTGCTCCCCCTTCGTCCTCTGAATAAACTCGGTTTGAAGGGCAGTAGACATTCCCGAAGTGTCATCGGGGATTCTCTCCGAGGCAAATGCACAGTATGAACACTTCTGCAGACAAAAAGGCACATGCACATAAAGACCTAGTTTTTTTGCGGCCACCGGTGGTCCTCAAATCTCTGGATTTCAACTGTGTAACCGGAAGGATCTCTGACGAAACAGTTGTAAATTTTGTACTCAGGCGTGTGCGCAGGGGTCTTGATTACCTCATAACCCGCTTTGCTCACCCGTTCAAACCACTGATCGACATCATCAGTTACAAGGGTCAGAATTACACTTTCGGCAGGTTGTATCTCTGTTTTCAGGCAGAAGCCGATGCAGGCATCTCCCGCAGCTCTGTAGATTCTGCAGCCGCCCTGATCCAGGATTAAAGGCAACTCGAGAGTTTCACCGTAATACCGGTGACAGGCTTCCATATCCAATGTACAGAAGAAGGTTATCACAGAATCGAACTGCATCACAGCTGACTCTCCAGTTCATTCCCTATAAAGTTCCTTATCAAAGTGCAAACTTCCCGGTAAGGCTCCATTTTCCTCTCTTCAGGAAGGCTCTCCGCCAAAAATGGAGGGTCTGGGAAACTGTGATGAAGAAATTTTTTCCTCGCGGGAAAAACCGGGCAAGTCTCTCTGGCATTATCGCAAACAGTGAGCACATAGTCGTAATCCCCTGCGATCTCGGCTATTGTCTTGCTTTGATGGTTCGATATGTCAATGCCGTGCTCGGCCATGGCAGCAACCGCCCTCCTGTCAACTCCCCTTTTCGTGATACCGGCTGAATAGAATTCAAGCCTGTCTCCCAGAAGATATCTCCCCCATCCCTCGGCCATCTGGCTTCGGCATGAGTTGCCCGAGCACAGAACAAGAATTCGCTTCACTTCTTCAGTCATCTCTTTTAAGCACTGCAAGGAAAGCCTTCTGCGGGATCATAACTTTGCCCACCAGTTTCATCCTCTTCTTTCCCGCTTTCTGCTTTTCAAGAAGCTTTCTCTTCCTGGTGATGTCTCCTCCGTAGCATTTGGCGGTTACATCCTTGCGAAGAGCGCTGATGGTAGTTCTGGCAATCACCGTACCACCGATAGCTCCCTGAATGGGTATTTTGAACTGCTGTTTGGGGATTTCCTCTTTAAGGTTCTCGCAAGCTCGCTTTGCCCAGCTGCTTGCCCTGTCTCTGTGAACAAGCATGGAAAGAGCATCGACCCTTTCATGGTTAACAAGAATGTCTACCTTGGCCAGATCGCCCACTCTGTAATCTGCCGGCTCATAGTCAAAACTGCCGTAGCCCTGGGTTACCGACTTGAGCTTGTCGTAGAAATCGTAGACAATCTCAGCAAGAGGCATTTCAACCTTGAGCTCGACTCTTCTGGCACCAACATACGTGTTTGAGTAATTCTGCCCTCTTCTGTCAAGGAGAAGTGTGGTGACCGGGCCGATATACCTGTCGGGCATGATAACCGATGCTTTGATGTAGGGTTCTTCCGTAAGCGTTATCAGAGACGGATCGGGATAGTGGTTGGGATTGTCTATGTACTGAATAGTTCCATTGCTGAGTGTTACCCTGTAAAGAACCGTGGGAGCTGTAAGAACGAGACTCATATCAAATTCCCGCTCAAGCCGTTCCTGGATGACTTCAAGGTGAAGAAGGCCGAGAAATCCGCATCTGAAACCGAAACCCAGCCCGACCGAGCTGACCTTTTCATAGGTGAGGGAAGCATCGTTCAGCTTAAGCTTGTCCATCGCTATTGCAAGGTCATTGTAGTCTTCGCTGGCAATTGGGAAGAGGCTGGAGAATACCACAGGTTTTGATTCCGCAAATCCGTCGAGTGGTATTTCTGCAGGGGCTGCCTGGGTTGTGATGGTTTCACCGCTTCTGACATCGCTCACACTCTTGATGCCGGCGATAATGTAGCCCACATCACCTGTTGCAAGAACCTTGCACTTTTCCCGCCTGATTCCCAGGTGACCTATCTCTTCAATTCTGTGTTCAGTTCTTTTTATCATCAGCATGATATCCTGATCCTGCCTCATTACCCCATCCACAATTCTGAAGTAGGCAACAACACCCCTGTACGGATCGAAAATGCTGTCAAACACCCTGGCCCTGAGAGGCGCATTCTGGTTGCCCGATGGGGCCGGAACCCTTTTTATAATCGCCTCGATAAGTTCTTCCACGCCCTGGCCTGTTTTCGCACTTACAAGAATGGCGCCTTCGGGATCGAGACCCAGTTCATTCTCGATTTCATGAAGGGTCTCCTCTATATTGGCGGATGGAAGATCGATTTTATTCACAACCGGAATAATTTCAAGATTCTGCTCCATGGCTTTATACAGATTGGCGACTGTCTGCGCTTCAACTCCCTGGGCGGCATCAATAACAAGAAGAGCCCCCTCGCAGGATGCAAGCGCTCTGCTCACCTCATAGCTGAAATCAACATGACCGGGAGTATCTATCAGGTTCAGCTGAATGCTCTCGCCTGCCCTGGACTTGCAGTGCATCGTCACTGCTGTGCTCTTTATGGTTATACCCCGTTCCCGCTCTATGTCCATCGAGTCAAGCATCTGATCGTGAAACTCCCTTTCGTTCACAGATCCGGTTGCCTGAAGAAGCCTGTCTGCCAGTGTAGATTTGCCGTGATCAATGTGTGCGATAATGCAGAAGTTTCGAATGTTTTTTTGCAAGTTTTTCCTCCATTGTTATTCTGTAATATGTTCGGTATTCGATGGTCGTTCCAAACAGCTCTGAGAGGGGAAAGAAAATGCCCATTTTCAAGAAGGACAAAAGACAGAAAAATGAGTTCGATTCGGAAAGCGGCGATTCGCTTCAGCTCATAAATGACTGCGTAATTGGAGAAGGTACAAGGGTATGGAATTTTGTGAACATGTACGGATGCAGTATCGGCTGCGACAGCATGGTCGGCTGCTTCTGCGAGATTCAGAAGGGTGTGAAAATAGGTGACCGCACCAGAATTCAGAGCCACACCTTCATCTGTGAACTTGTAGAAATCGGCAGCGACTGCTTCGTAGGGCATGGAGTAATGTTCATTAACGACGTGTATCCACCACAGCCTGATCCTTCAAAATGGAAAGGAACCGTAATAGAAGACGGCGTCAGTATCGGATCCAATGCAACTATTCTTCCGGTAAGAATTGGCAAAGGTGCAATCATCGGGGCGGGAGCCGTAGTAACGAAGGATGTACCCGAGGGGGCTGTAGTCGCAGGCAATCCTGCCGGTTTCCTGAGATATCGTACTGACGGAAACGGAGAGTAGCAGCTTTTGAAATCAAAGATGTTCAGAGTAGTGCCGAATATCCCTGACAAGCTCGGCGATCTTAAAAAAATCGCTGGAAACACCCAGTGGAGCTGGAACAAAAACGCCATCGGGCTGTTCAGATCCATCGACCCTGATCTCTGGGACAAAACCAGGCACAACCCAACCCTGCTCCTGGGTAGAATAAGCCAGAGCCGTCTTAACGAGCTGTCTGAAGATCCGGTATTCCTTTCAGCTCTGGACGAGGTATCAACAGACATGGACGACTATCTCGCCAGACCCTCCTGGTTCATTAAACACTATCCCGATGCAGTTGAAAGCAAACAGGTAATAGCCTACTTTTCAGCAGAGTTCGGGCTTCACGAGAGCCTGCCGATTTACTCCGGGGGTCTTGGTGTTCTGGCTGGAGACACCCTGAAGAGTGCAAGCGATCTAGGGCTTCCACTGGTAGGCATCTCTCTACTTTACAGACTGGGGTATTTCAACCAGTATCTGAACAGCGACGGATGGCAGCAGGAGAGCTATTCAGTAAACGACTACTCCAACATGCCCGTTGAAAGAGTTATGGATTCCAGCGGTAATCCGGTTACAATCGTAGTTCCCATGGGAAATGAAAGAGTTCTTGCGGCCATCTGGCAGGTAAAGGCCGGGCGGGTAACACTGTACCTGCTGGATACCAATCTTCCTGAAAACACGACAGAAAACCGGGAGATAACGGGTCAACTGTACGGCGGAGAAAAGGAAATGCGTATCCGTCAGGAGCTTCTTCTCGGCGCAGGTGGCATAATGGCGCTCCGCGCCATGGGTCTTACCCCCGTCGTGAGACACATCAATGAAGGTCATTCCGGCTTTCTAATTGTAGAAATGCTGGCTCACCACATCGAAACCGGCCTGTCTTTTGCTGAAGCCCGGGAAATTGTCACCGCGGGGAATGTATTCACAACCCACACTCCGGTTCCGGCTGGCAACGAGGAATTCAGCCCCGACCTTGTCCTCCGGTTTCTTCGACCTTATCTCGACAGAGTCGGTCTGAACAACCAGGCATTTTTAAGTTTCGGAAGCAATCCATCCTCCCCGAATTTTTCAATGACGGTTTTTGCGCTGAATTTCTCAAGAAAAGCAAACGGGGTCAGCAGGCTTCACGGCAATGTTTCAAGGAATATCTGGAGAACCGTGTGGCCAAGGCTGCCAGAGGTAGAGGTTCCGATCGGTCATGTGACGAATGGAGTGCACGAGGATTCCTGGGTTTCAGGAGAAATACGCAGACTACTCACGAGGTATGTGGGAAACACTTCGCCCATCAATCCATCGGGTGAAAATTTCTGGAAAAACATTTCCAGGATCCCGGACTCCGAGCTCTGGAAAGCACACGAAATGCTGCGAACAAGACTTGTGGGATATGCCAGAACGAAATGGGCCGAACAGCTGGAAGCCATGGGAATAAGAGGACTTCCCCTTCAGAAGATGCCTGTTCTCAACTCTGATGCTCTAACCATTGGCTTCGCCAGACGATTTGCCACTTACAAAAGAGCATCGCTTCTTCTCAGCGATCCAGAGCGTCTGATAGGAATTCTGAACAACACCGAACGACCAATTCAGGTAATCTTCGCAGGAAAGGCGCATCCGCATGACAACGGCGGGAAGGGCCTCATTAGAGATATTTTTCACGCCTGCCTCGGCAAAGAGCTTTATGGCAAAATCGTGTATCTCTCCGACTACAACATTGACATGGCACGATACCTGGTTCAGGGAGTCGATGTGTGGCTGAATACCCCCAGAATACCAATGGAGGCCAGCGGAACAAGCGGAATGAAGGCAGCGATGAACGGTGTTCCTCACTGCAGCGTGCTTGATGGATGGTGGGCCGAAGGATACAGAGTAGACAGAGGCTGGGCAATAGGTAACGGAGAAACATATGAAGACCCTGCAATTCAGGACAGAATCGAAGCCAAAGCTCTATACGATCTGCTTGAGAACATGATAGCTCCGCTTTTTCACGACAGAAGCAACGGAGGAATACCCACCGGGTGGACAGCAATGATGAAGCAGTCGATGTACATGGCACTGTCTGAATTCAACACGAATCGAATGGTGGCTGAGTACACCGACAATTATTACATACCCGCTCTGAACTTTTCCAGAACTCTCTGCAACGAAAACATGGAAGGTGCAAGAGAACTGGCAAGCTGGAAGGAAGCCGTAAGGGAACGCTGGCAGGGAATCACTATTGAGGGTGTCGAGTCGTCAGAAACTGAGGACACTCTGACGGTAGGAGACAAGATTGCCGTGACTGCAAGGCTGCGAGCACCCGGGCTCAGTGCTGATGACCTTTCTGTTGAAGCGCAGTTCGGAGAGGCTTCAGGCGAAGGCTGGCTTTCCGGCAGAACCTCTACTCCGCTGAAATTCAGCTATGAGGAAACGGGTGTTCTGTTCTTCCACGGCGAAATTTCTTGCACAGAGGCAGGAAGGTTCGGATACACAGTCAGGGTGCTGCCGGCACACCCAAGGTACGGGAGAGTGGTGGAACCGGGGCTGGTTCACTGGTGGGAGTAAACATAAACCATGCCGGGAACCTCGTTCAGTATGATGATATACTCTCCGTTTTCTGTTGAAAATACGAAATCAGGAGACTGAAAACAGTAAATAGAGGGTGCAAATACCATGTTGGCTGAGTTTAAAACAGACAGCCTGTTCTCGGATCTTCTGGGCGCGATTACCACATCTGTCTCGGGGATGATGTTGCAGATCTGATATGGATTTATTGAGGATATCTCCTGTATCAGCAGGTAGGTTGAGCCGTCATACAGATACACTCGAGGGCGGATCGAGTACTGGTTGAAAACAACGATATTTGCGCTTGAATTGTAGACAAATGGCCCTGGTCTTTCTGTAAGATGAAGTGTATCTGCCAGTTCCATTGTAGAAACATCTACTTCAAGAAGGAATTCTTTTCCTGAATTGCTAAGCATCAGTTTTCCCGAATCCTGCGACATCGCAGCCCGGGTTATCGGCCAACCTGTATGAAATTCGCCCTGGATAGCCCCTGTGGAAATGTCAATTTTCCGCGCAAGCCATTCTGGTCCAAAATAACAAATGATTAGACTGGTACTACTTTGGTCAAGAAAAACTGCCGTGATCACGGATTCTGAAGGGCAAACAAATTCGGGAACTCCGTCAGGAAGCTGAACTCTGTAAATGCCGCTCCCCTGGATGTCTTCAACATAGAGCCAACCGGAAAACTGGTCCAATACAAAATTCCCCGCCTGAAAACCCAGAACAAGAGTGTCCTTCTCCACAGGAGAGCCCAGAAGATCAAGATTCGGGTCGGAAAGCGAGAATGATTCGAGAATTCCAGACACGCCGAAAAGAACATATACTCTGCCTTCAAGAGAAAAGGCGCCGTCAAAATTGGTAGGGATGGCGCAATATCCGAGGAGAGCGGAAGGATAATCAGGGTTTTCGTATTGGCCCGGACCTGCCGGTTCTAAAGCATCAACGCATCCGGTAAAGGCAAAGACGAATGAAAGTAGAAGGCTGTAGACAAGTGTTCTCACTTCAGTCACCATCTGAAAAGACATAGGCGCGTCCGGGTGTGGCAGTTCTGGACACAGAAACAATGTACGCCCCGTCAAGTGAAACACAGACCGCGTTGATCCTGTCAATTTGCTGAATCGAGGGGGCAAAGATCATGTTGTCCATGTTAAGAACGGAGATGCTCTCGTCCTGGTTCCTGGGGAGAAGAAGTGTGTTGCTGCCATGGATTCTTTCATTTTCAAGATAGGAACAATACGAAGTTGAGCGGTATTCCTCTTCCCCGGTCGCAACATTCATCCTGACAATGAGAGGGCGGTCTGAGGCGGCATCAAAAACAACAAGATTTTCTGAATCGGATGTAAAAGCCATTGTACCCACACGCATGGGCATGAAAAGAGTGTCGATGGGAGAAAGATCAGAGGCATCAAACAGCAATATCTCCGACAACCCGGAATTACCCGCTGCAAGCAGACTGTTGTCAGGTGAAAGTGCAAGCCTCAGAACAGGCCATTCCATAGAAACACCTGTAATGCTGCTCCAGTTTGATGTTGAAACAGCCTCGATGTGCCATGGGCTTCCCAGAGAACCGAGATACAAGGTATTTCCGTCGGATGACAGCTGCATAGTTTTTACAGATGATGTATTTGTAAAAACTCTCTCCCATTTAAGAGTTTCAGTGTTCACCGCATAAACGCCGTTGGAATTGTAACTGCACACAAATATAAAGTCACCGGCAGGCGGGACGGCAATCAGGCCGGGAGAAAAATCCACAGTGAGTGTATCACAGATCAGCGGGTTCACAATAGCTTTAGACACATCTTTGTACCATAATCTGTTGTTAGCCGGTTCCGATATCCATACAACGGAGCTGCCTCCGGCTGCAAAGGCAGCAAAGGCAGGGTCTTCACCGCAGAAAAAATAGCCCTTCAGCTCATCTGAATAAGCCGGATTTTCATATCGGGCAGTTCCAGCGGGGTTGTTCGATACACAGCAGACCGAAATCAGCGTGAGTGACGCAAAGAGCAAGCTGCTCTGAGATAATCCCAATGAGCCCCCTTTCTTGTAATTACTGCAATATATTGCTTCATTAATGCTGAAGGGAGTTGGGATAGTGAGAGCATTTTTTGCGTCTGTTCTAATTGTCGTTTCTGCTGCTGTTGGCGGTACAACAGGAAGAATTGCAGGTGTTGTTCACGACGCTGCAGGCGAACCGGTTGTGGGAGCAACTGTTATGATAACAGGTACCGGCTTCGGAACCATGACAGATGCAAACGGCGAGTATCTGATACACAACCTTGATCCCGGAATCTACAGCCTTCAGGCTGGAATGATCGGCAAAGCACGGCAGACTGTTGATGGAATTCAGGTTTCTGCAGACCTCACCTCAAGGATAGACTTCGAACTGAACGACACAGCCACAGGAAGCACCGTTATTACTGTTACAGATCAAAGAGGACTGATAGTTTTCGACGAAACGTCTTCCATCAGCATCATCAGCAGCGACGATATCGAATCAATGCCGGTAACCTCTATCAGAGATATAGTTTCCATGAGTTCAGGAGGGGTAATGGACGGCAGCGCAATGCATATGCGCGGCGGCAGAAGCGGTGAAGTTATCTACATGGTGGACGGCATTGCAATGAACGATCCCGCAACCAACCTTTTTACCATGGATATTCCCCTTTCGGCTGTTTCTGAAATATCAATCACTTCAGGCGGCTTCAGTGCAGAGTACGGTGGTGCCCAGTCTGGCGTTGTGAATATTATTACCAAAGATGCAACCGACAGATTTACAGCTGCACTGAACACCGGAGGCGGCGCCTATTCAGAATCAGGAGATGCATCTGTAAATACCCAATCCGGTTCAGTGTGGGAAAATCAGATTTACCACGGAGAAGCATTCAGAGGAGAAGGTGTTTTTGGGGGGCCTGCTTTTCTTCCCGGTGAAAGCGGCTTCTTTGCAACAGGAAGTTACTACAGAAGCGGTTTCAACTATGCAGACAGCCGCGGTTACTGGGACAACAGCACACTTGAGTCAACAGGCGGAACAGCAAAACTCTCCTGGAAACCTGAACCTGCAACCAGAATAGTTGCTTCATTGTACCTCTCCCGGAGCGATAAAGGCTGGCGTGACTGGCTCTGGTCAAGAACAACTGAACACTATGTGAATGACGGAGACACTCTGTACTTCTCCCGAGAGAACGACAGAGCTCTGCCTGTAAGAGAGCAGTTCCGGTTTTCTCCCAGCCTGGCTCTTACCCGCACTCTCAACGAAAGAAGCTTTCTTGAGCTGAAACTGAACTTCTACCGAACTACGGAAACCCATGGTGTAACAGATTCTACAGGCGGCATCATAGGAGAGCATTTTACAATTGATGAATGGCTTGAGTATCAGGCCCCCAACATTTTCGTTGACAGAGACCGCTTCTACAGAAGCGGCCACACCGAGTGGATAAGACACAGCTCAGAAACAGATGTTGTTACTTTAAGAGCTGATTTCACAAGCCAGATTAATGCATATCATCAGCTTAAAGCAGGTTATGAAGGACGGTTCTTTCAATCAGACGGATGGGATGTTAATGCACCGCCCGGGCATACAGCAACATATTCATCATGGAACGGCTCTCCTGCATTTCACGGCATTTATGCCCAGGACAGAATTGAATACACAGCCGGCCTGATAGCCAACATAGGCATACGGCTGGATGTTATTGATCCCGACAGTGAAAATGCCGGAACGAAATACAAATTCAGCCCCAGACTGGGAATATCACATCCCGTATCTGAAAGGGATGTGCTGAGAGCAAGCTACGGCCACTATTATCAGGTGCCCGGTCTCAGCATGATGTATTATGAAAGCCAGTCCAGTTCTTCCTCTACCGGAGAGCCGCTGTCCGGTAATCCCAATCTTAATCCCGAGGAAACAGTTGCATACGAACTTGGTTTAAAACACATGTTTGACCCTTATACAATCGTTGAAGTGGTCGCATACAACAAAACAATGTCCGGTCTGATATCCACCAGCCTTCAGGAATCTACTGAAGAATACTGGCAATTCGTGAACAGCGATGGAACCGGCACTGCATGGGGTGTGGAGATAGGTCTTCTAAGAAGATCATCGCGATATTTCTCTTTTGCCGCAAATTATTCCTACAGTGTTGCCCGGGGGCGGGAATCCTCTCCCACTGAAAACTACTCATACGGGTGGGGAAGCCAGTATCCGGTACCAAATGACGATGTTTATCTGAACTGGGATCAGAGGCACACAGCGAATGGGTCAGCAGGTTTCATGATAGAAAGGGGAGACACATTCCTTGGGATGAACCGGCTTGAGGGGTTGGGATTCAGAATAAGCACAAGTTACGGAAGCGGTATTCCCTACGACAATGCCGGTCATAGCACACTCCCGTTCCAGAGAAACCAGAAGAGATATCCCTGGAGGATGAATACCGATCTGAGGGTCGAAAAAAGGTTCTGGCTCGGTGAGGGCACCTTCAATATTTTCATGGATGTGTTCAACCTGTTCAACAGAAGGAATGTGGATCACATTTATGATGTTGCATGGTATGAGGCAGATCAGGATGGAGACGGAGAACCGGATAGAATAGCGGGAGGGCCTGCAGACAATCCCAATGCCTACTCTCCCGCGAGGCATTTCTTTTTGGGAGCAGATATCAGGTGGTAACAGCTTTTTTAACAGGCTGAGCTGATCTGATCATATCGATGGCAGCGGATACGCTGTCAAGCACATGTTCCGGAGCAGTGGGTCTTCTGAGTGTACCGCCTGAATTCCTCTCGAGGAATTCTTTCAGGGCATTTATCTCTTCTGTTTTGCCGGCTCTTATCAGAATTGCCAGCCCGTCGTGCATGAGATCTTCGTCTTCGAACGGTATCCCTCTTGCATGAGCGAAAGCAGCCCGAAAATGCTGTTTCACATGGGAATCGTCACACACCTTGATAAAAAAACGCATCAGCGCTTTTCTGGCCGGAGGTAATGTATGCATAAGCCGAAGCATGGTGGGAATCAGCCCGAAGTCGGCCTGCCTGGCTTTTGCCAGAACATCGACAGCCACTGCTATCACTTCCGGAGAAGGATCACCTATCATGTTCGCAGCATACGAAACAGCCTTCTCCTCGGAAACCTTCATAAGCGACACCAGAGCCAGCCTTCGAACCCTGTCATCGGAATCGTCGCAGAGTCTTTCGATAACAGGCAGAGATCTTAAAGATCCCAGGTCTCCCAGAAGGGAAACCAGGTTTCGAAGAATGTACCAGTCCTGGCTTGCAAACCTGCCTGTTTCACTGTCTCTTACCGACAGACCTCCCCTGTCAATCTCGTCAATTCTGGCATGGAACATCAGCAGGTATCCTGTTCCGAATCTTCTTAGAACTGAATAGGCCCTGGCCCTGATATCCCGCTTTCTCTCAAGAAACAGGTCAACCAGGCGCATTCCCAGGTTTCTGAACATCACTTCAGCGGTAATCTTCTCGGCGGCGTGGTATCTGCTCTCGTCACTGTCCATGAAGGCCTGAAGAATGGTATCCGCTGCTTCCGGAGTGTCTATTCTTCTGAAAGCTTCAGAAAGCCCTCGCCGCAGTGCACTTGCATGAGTTGGTGTGCCCACTGGAATCATCCGGCAATCAGATATAACCGACACAAGTTCAGCAGCAGAGGAGAGTCTTCCTGTTGAGATGAGCCTTTCGCACACTGAACCCAGAAGAATGATAGAGGCAAACAATGAATCGGGAGAAATCGAACTTTCAGCAAGGAGCTTCTGCACAGCATCGGTAACATGCATTACCGTGTGGGTTTTCCCCCGTTCCGCACCGATGCAGCCCAGCTGATTCAGTTTATCAAGGGCGTCAAGAATATGGTCCTGATCACTGCTTTGAAGATCTTCAAGATTCTTGTCGATTATCTTTCTCAGTGCACTCCATGCCAGGGTTTTCTGAAGTTCCCTGCTTACGAGTATCCCCTCCTCCAGGATTGAAGGATCAAGCGTTGCAACAAAATCTGCAAGCATAGACCTGTACTTTCCCGAGCCTGATGCTGATTCTTCCAGAATTCGGCTAAGTGCCTCACCAAGCTTCTCGGGAGGAATGTCTTTAATGGAATCCCCCCTGTGAAGCCTGTCGATGAGTTCTCTGAAAATTATGTCTTCAAGAATGCCGTCCACGGCTCCTGTAACAACTTCAGAAACAAGTTTTCCGTCTCTGGCGACCAGAGCATATCTGAACTCGTCAACAGAAACACCCTCGAGCCCCCTTGTGCGGCACATTTCATTCAAACCGCCGCGCTCTCTGATTTGAGGCGCTTTGCGATTAAGCAGTTCAATAAAGGTGAACAGGCTTTCCGGACTGAGCCCCGGATGGAATGAGATGCTGTTGATTCTTCTTTCAGTGAGATGAGCCAGGAAATTCTGTATTGTTTTCGTCTTCGATTTTACCTTCACATTGTTAACCATCAGCTCACCACCGAGTATCGTGATGGCTACCATGCTTGCTTCGGTGTCAACGAAGGAGGAAAGAAGATCAATAAAGGTAGACAGGGCCGGGGCAATTGATGGGTGATCGGCGGGATACATGCCGGTAGTTCGTAAAAGAAGACTGAGCCTGGTAACAAGATTCTGAGACAGCCTTGCCAGAGCAAGAGGCGAAAGTGAGCCCGCTCCGGTTTTTACATAAGCCTTTATGTTTGCACCGGACACAAGACGCGCCCGGCTGTCAAGATCAATGCGGTATTTCCAGCTTTTGTCTTTCTCTCTTGTAAAGTCAAGTTCCTCAAGAACCTCCTCCATCCTGCTCCAGATTCCCGATGGCCATGAATGTGAGTCTGTTCGAAGAATCTGGGAATCATCATCTTTACCACCGCACAAAGAACAAAGCAGCGAAGAGCCGGACAATGACCCCGATGCCCTTCCAGCGTCTCTGGCATCCTGCCAGACCAGGCAGGCTGCCTCCAGGAGAAGAGAAGCCCTGGCGAGGAAATTGGATCGGTCTTCACCGCTGAGAGACTCGAGGGTTTTCCATACTTTTGCAAGATCTGGTTGAGCTGGCTCTATTTCTGCAACCAGCTGGCTGTAGGAAAGGCCATTCATTTTGTCTGCAAAGAGTGACACATTTACGATTGTGAAGAAAACAAGACAGTGCGCCGGAGATGAAACAGCATTGCGGTCAAGCTCGATAAACAACTCGACAATATCCTGACCCTCGGGTAACTTATTCAGGAATTCTTCAACGCGAGATCCGGAATCAGGGGCTGATGCTGAGGCAAAAACAAGATTGTTGACACTGATTTCCACTCTCTCCCCCTCGATAACCGCATAATGAAAGAGATATATGAACATTTACTAAACTTGACAATTCCCCTGAATCTACAATCTTATGTGATTCCGCGGGAGCGGAAGGGAGCTGGTGTTCCTCTCGGACTTCAAATCCGACGTCGGGTGCTAGAACCACCCTGGGTGGGTTCGATTCCCACACGTTCCCGCCATCCTTTTTTTCAGGCAAAATCTCAGCAGAGACAGTGTTGACCGATCAGCTTTCCATGGATATAGTTGCGCAGTCAACTAAAAGGAGCGCAAGTGGAAGAATCCAGGCGTCCGTCAATTGGCTTTATGAATGGAGTTATTCACCGGGGAGCCCACCGCTACTTCGAGAAGAAGCTGTCTGTTCTGGGGCTGCACAGGGGTATGATTCACATTTTGAAGCAGCTGTTCCAGAAAGACCGTGTTTCACAGCAGGAATTGAGCAGCGGTATTCTGGTAGACAAGGCAAATGTTACCAGAGTTTTGAAACGCATGGAGGCTCTGAAGCTGATCGAAAGGCAGAAAGCGCCATCTGACGGCCGTTTGAAAATCATCTGTCTCACAGAGAAAGCAAAGCTGCTGGAAGCGCCTCTCCAGGATGTTCTCGCCTGCTGGAGCAGTATTCTGACCGAGGGCATGGATGAGGCGGAAAAGGAAACCCTGCATAATCTTCTGGTTAAATGCATTTCTAATGTTCAAAAGTCTTGTGTGAATTTGTGACAACACGATGAGCACACACAGATTAGCTGATGACAATGTAAAAAGGCTTCTTCTGAAACTATCCCTGCCCGCAATGACAGGGATGTTCGTAATGGCCCTTTACAATGTGGTGGATACCATTTTTGTAGGCAGAGGAGTGGGTACCAATGGCATAGCAGGTCTGTCCATCGTTTTTCCTCTGCAGATGCTTGTAATGTCAATAGGAATGCTTTTCGGCATTGGCGGAGCATCTGTTATTTCCAGGCTTATAGGAAAGACTGATCAGGCAAGAGCTGATCTGGCATACGGGAATGTTTCAGTAGCCGCCGTACTCTCAGGCCTGACACTCACGGTAACAGGTATTCTGTTCAATGATGAAATACTGCGTCTCTTTGGTGCATCCCCTGTGATTCTGCCATTTGCCCGGGATTACTACAACATCATCATAATGGCATCGCCTCTGTTCGTTACCGCCATGACCGGCAATAATGTTCTCCGCTCTGTGGGTATGGCCCGGTCGGCAATGACCACGATGCTAATCGGGGCCATAGCCAATATTATTCTTGACCCCATTTTTATTTTTTCCCTCAACATGGGCATAAAGGGTGCTGCTCTGGCAACAGTGATTGCCCAGAGCATGTCGGTAGCCTACCTTGTTGTCAGACTCCATTCTAAAGCATGCAGTCTGAGGCTGAAGCGGAAAAACCTTATCATTGACTGGGGTCTGATGAGGGAGATAACAGCAATCGGCTTTTCATCATTCATCCGTAATGTCGCCGGAAGTTTTGTTTTTGCGCTGGTGAACAACAGGCTGCTGATATACGGTAACGAGATTTCGGTTGCAGCGTACGGCATAGCAATCAAACTCACCCGCTTTCTCGTAATGCCGCTGATAGGCATAGCCCAGGGTCTTCAACCGATAATAGGGTTCAACTACGGCGCGGGAAGAATGAACAAAGTGCTGGAAGCAGGCAAGACAGGGCTTAAGTACGGCAGCTTATTCTCACTCGCAGGCTTTCTTATAGCTCAGGTCTTTTCCAGGCAGCTTATAGGGATATTCACTGAAGATGTTTTACTGCTTGCTGCAGGAGAACACGCCCTCAGGATCATGATGCTTGGTCTGTGGGTCGTGGGGTTTCAGATTGTTGGCACCACGATATTTCAGGCTTTGGGAAAGGCAAAGGAAGCTCTTTTTCTTTCAATGTCCAGGGAGATATTGTTTTTCATCCCCATGGTAATCGCACTTCCGGTTTTTTTCGAGCTTGAGGGCATATGGTTAACTGTTCCGATTGCCGATATTCTTTCCTGTCTGCTGACGCTTACTTTTATCATCAGACTGAAACGGAAGTATTCCGACTTTCATAAAGCCACCCTGATACCCGAGTTTGCGGCAGATTAGTTCAGTTCTGAAGAAATGTGATCCAGAACCATCTGAGCCAGTGTGTATCCGAAGATGCCAGGCATGGTGATCAGGCTGGGAAGGGTGTTTCTTGTTCTTCCCCTGCGATCAAGCCTTGGTTCGTTTTCGTCAGGCGGAAGAGGCGTAGCTGCTTCTTCTGTTGACCAGACGCATGAGATACCGGAGATGATGCCCCGCCTTTTCATGTATTTTCGAACCATTCTGGCAAGGGGGCACCCACGTGTTTCAGCAAGATCTCCGGTTCTTACCCGCGAGGGATCCGTTCTGCCCGCAGCCCCCATGCTGCTGAAAACAGGAATACCTTTTCCCACGCAGAACTCCAGGAGCTGAGTTTTGGGGTTCAGGCTGTCGATGGCATCAACTACCAATCGCGAACCCATGGGAAACTCTGAGTTAATAAGCGCATCTGAGCTGATGAACATGTCAACAGGGATACAGTCAGTATCCGGACAGAGGGCGGAAAGCGCTTTTGAAAGAGCTTCTGCCTTAGGATAGCCGACCCATTCCTCACCGGCAACGGCATTTCTGTTCAGGCTGGAATATGTGACTGCATCAAAATCAATCAGTACAAGGCTTCCTGCCCCTGAGCGGGCAAGGGCCGAAGCACAGTGGCTGCCAACTCCACCCAGACCGGCAACAAGAATTCTTGAGTTTCTGATCCGCTCAAATCCATCTTCCCCGTAAAAATTCACCACCCTCTTGAATCGTTCTCTCAAGCGTTTCCTCCAAAAAGTGCCACTGAATTTGCCCAGGCGGCGCCTGCAGTGTCTTCAGTGGCCTCCCCGCGGATCTCTGCGAAAGCCCAGAGCACATCGGCAACATGTCCCGGTTCACATTCACCGGGGGAAACTCCTTTCAAACCCATTGAAGGAGAGTCGGTTTCAAGAACAAAACGGTCAAAGGGAACTCTTGCGGCACTTTCCCGGCACTTTTTTGCGTCGTGTCTGGTAACAGCGCCGCCGAATGAGATGGACAGACCGGCTTCAATAAACCTGTTCATCAGCTGAAAATCCCTTGACCAGCCATGTATCACCCCTCGAACCGGATTGTCTTTCAGAAGCTGAAGCATCTCCTCAAAAGCACCGCGGCAATGAAGAATCACCGGTATATTCAGCTGTGAAGCAAGTTCCAGCTGTTTCTTAAAAACAGCATACTGGGTTTGTCTGGGAACTTCGGTTTTCCAGTCAAGACCTATCTCGCCAATAGCAACAGCTCCCGTTTTTATCAGACGCTCCCTGAGCTCTTCAACCTCGATTCCCTCTGCGGCCCACCAGGGGTGTATACCGAGGGCGCAGCTTATTCCGGGGAGGAGGGAGAGATCTGCACAGGTATCCCAGTTGCTGCTTGAAACAGATGGAACAAGCAGCCTTTCAACACCCGCAGAGAATGCTCTTTCAAGTACTCCGCTGATGTCTCTGCACAGGGGTTCCATGAATAGATGAGAGTGCGTTTCGAACAGTCGAGCCATGATCAGAAAGACAGGGTTCTTTTCTTGAACCCGTAGCCCATCACATCGTAGGCATCATGAAGAACAACAAATGCCTCGGGATCAATTTCCTTGACCAGTCTTTGAATTACCATAACCTGCCTTCTGTGCACACAAACATAGATCACATCAAGCGGCTGTCTGTCATACCCGCCTTCTGCTTTCAGGAAAGTCACGCCGCGGTTCAGGGTGGTGAAAATGGCATTTCTCACTTCATCGGGTCTTTGTGTAATAATCATGCAGGCTTTTACATAGGGCATTCCTTCTGCGGCCAGATCTGTCATTCTTGTGCAGAGGAACAGAGTGAGATACCCCCAGATAACAAGTTTAGGCTCTCCAAAAGCAGCTCCCACCAGAAGAATAATCAGGCTTTCAACCATCCAGTATCCCGCACTGATACTGACCCCGGTGTATTTCTTCAGAATTGCAACTGGTATGTCTGTGCCGCCTGTTGAGCCTCTGAATTTGAAGATCAGCCCAAGCCCCACTCCCAGAAGGGTAGAACCGGCAATGGAAGCAAGAAGAACATCCATTTCAGAGGACCCGCTGAGAAAAGCAGAGTATCGGGGAAGCTCGTCTGTGCCGGCAACATTAAAAACATACTTTGAGGCGCCGGGAATGAAATTGAGATGTCTGGGATCGAACACCCAGCACATAACATTAGACATGAACATCCCGGCGAAACTCCTGATGCCGAATTGCTTCCCTACAAATACATAGCCCACGACGAACAACGGAATATTGAAACCGAACATCCAGAAACTTTCTGACACTCCGGTAAAGTGATAGAGGATCTGAGCAAGACCGCCTATTCCTCCGGGAGAGATTCTGAAAGGAAACAGAAACCAGGAATAGGCAACTCCGAAAAGAACTGCTCCTGCGAGAATCCCTACATAATCTCTACTCTGATAGCCGGCCCTTACCTTCATTCATTAATCCCTTCATCAACTGCTTATCTATGCAGAGGGCCGGAGTGAAAAGCCAAACCAGGCACAAAATCCACAGCCGGCGCCAGTTATTAGTTGTGTATTTACGCTGCGGTGCAGATTTCAGATGGAGCTATTCCCACTCTATCGTTCCAGGCGGTTTCGAGCTGATATCGTAAACGACTCTGCTCACACCCTTAACCCTGTTGACTATCCTGCTGGAGACCGCTGCCATGTGGCCGGGATCCATTCTGTACCAGTCGGCCGTCATGCCGTCGGTGCTTGTTACAGCTCGCAGAGCCACTACTCTGTCGTATGTTCGTTCGTCGCCCATCACTCCGACGGTTCTTACCGGCAGAAGAACGCTGAATGCCTGCCAGATCTCGTTGTACAGATTCTCTTCGCGGAGGTATTCAATGAAAACACTGTCGATCTCCTGCAGGAGATTTCTATCCTCGACGGTTACAGGGCCAAGAATCCTCACTGCGAGACCGGGACCGGGAAATGGATGACGCGAAACCATAAGCTCAGGAAGCCCGAGCTCTCTTCCAAGCTCTCTTACCTCATCCTTGAAAAGCTCTCTCAGGGGTTCCAAAAGGTTCAGATTCATTCTCTCGGGGAGACCGCCCACATTATGATGGCTCTTTATGGTTGCGCTGGGTCCCCGGAAGCTTACACTCTCGATTACATCCGGGTACAGTGTTCCCTGGGCAAGATGGGTTACGCCCTGTATCGCATTTGCAGCTTCCTCAAACAGTTCGATAAATACCCGCCCGATAATCTTTCTCTTCTGCTCCGGATCAGATACACCGGCAAGTTCTCTGAGAAAACGGCTCTCACCGTCAACGGTGATAAGATCCATGCCGAAGTGATCGCCAAAGGTTTTTTCGACCTGCTCTCTCTCTCCTTTCCGAAGAAGCCCGTTGTCTACGAAAATGGGAAAGAACCTGTGAGGAACAGCGCTGTGAAGAAGAGCTGCCACCACAGAAGAGTCTACGCCACCGGAAAGACCCAGAATAACTTTGCCGTTGGGCCCGAGCTGGTCACGGATGCTCTGTCTGGCCTGTTCTAGAAAGTATTTCATGTCCCACCGGGCTTCCAGTTTGGCTATATCGAAAAGGAAGTGTTCCAGAAGGTCGACACCGAACACTGTGTGATTCACCTCGGGATGAAACTGAACCCCATATCTGCGCAGGCCGACATTTTCCATGGCGGCAATCGGCAGGGTATCTGTTGATGCTGTTACCTCATAACCCGGGGGAACAAGGGTTACCCTGTCTCCGTGGCTCATCCATGCCTGCAGCCCGGATTCGATACCTTCGAAAAGAATGCTTTCGGTGGTTTGCAGCAGTGCCGGCCCGAATTCCCTGTGGTGGCCTCCCTCTACTTTGCCTCCGGTTCGGAAAGCAAGCAACTGCATTCCATAGCAGATGCCCAGAAGAGGAAGATCGGTTTGGAAGACCTGGTCGGGAGGCATGGGGCTGTCTTCCCCGTAAACGCTGTAAGGACTTCCTGCCAGAACAATTGCTCCGGGAGACATCTTCTCGATTTCGTTCCAGGAACAGTTCCCCGGAAGCATCTCACAGTAAACTCCCAGTTCCCTGATTCTTCGGGCAATAAGCTGAGTGTACTGACTACCGAAATCGAGTATCGCCACACCGCCTTTTATCATATCCGGCCCCCTTCAGTCTTCTGATTCGGTTACCGGTGGCTCCACCGGGTAATCGCCTGTGAAGCAGGCGGTGCAATAGTCTTCAGGGGGGTGAGCGGAGACGCAGCTCAGCATTCCATCCACTGAAAGGTAACCAAGGCTGTCAACACCGAGAATGTTCTGTATTTCACAAAGCGAATACCTGTTGGCGATGAGACTCTTCTCTTCTGGAAAATCAATGCCGAAGTAACAGGCATGCTTGTGAGGCGGACAGCTTATCCGCATGTGAACCTCAAGGGCTCCTGCCTCTCTCAGAGCTTTGATGCGAGCCTTGCTTGTGGTTCCTCTTACTATGCTGTCTTCAACAACGCAGACTCTTTTCCCCTTGATTGCTTCAGGAATGGGTTGAAGCTTTCGCATAACCATCGCTGCTCGGGTTGCCTGGGCCGGGTCGATAAAGGTTCGGCCGACATAGTGATTCCTTGTAAATCCCATATCGAGAGGAATACCCAGTTCCCTTGAAAAACCCATCGCAGCAAACATGCCGCTGTCGGGTACCGGCATCACCATATCACAATCTGCCGGGTGCTCTCTTGCAAGCTGTCTGCCCATTTCAATTCTTACCTCATAAACGCTGTCTCCAAAAACATAGCTGCCGGGTCTGGCGAAATAAACATGCTCAAAAATGCAATGAGCGTGTCTTAACTCTGTTCCGGAAAACAGACCTCGCTCGGGACCGAAGAACATAGAGTAAGGCGGGGGCGTTTCCGCTCCAACCGCTCTTGGAAAGAACAGCATTTCACCTGGTAGAATCTCCCTGACATATTCTGCATCGGTGACGGGAAACGCAAGAGTCTCACTGGCGATTATCCATCCGCCTCCGTTGATTTTCCCCAGGCTGAGCGGCCTGAAACCCATGGGGTCTCTTACTGCATACATTCCCTGCGGAACAAGAAGAAGGAGGCAGAAGGCACCCTCCAGCTTTGAAACAGCCAGCTTAAAACACTTCATTATGTTGTAGTCGTTGTCTTCAAGCTCCCGGCTCATAAGATGAAGCACTATCTCCGTATCGGTATTGGTCTGAAATATGTGTCCTTTGCGTTGCAGGCTCTTCCTGATCACGGCCGCGTTGCTTATTGTGCCGTTGTGGGCAATCGATACAGGGATATCAGCCATTCGAACCTTGATGGGTTGTGCGTTAAGCACAGATGAACCGCCGAATGTTCCGTATCGCACATGACCAATCCCCGCAACGATATCATTTGCAACCATGTCTGCAGGGATGTCGTTCATCATATCGGGAACCAGACCCGTTTTCTTGTGAAGCCGCACGACACCGCTCCGGCTCAGGGTCGAAATGCCCGATGCTTCCTGCCCCCTGTGCTGCTGGGCAAAAAGCCCCTCGGCTATCAGGGCTGGAACAGATTCTCTTGCTCCTGTTACTCCGCAAAGACCGCAGTATTCACCGTATCGCTTCATTTCTGCTTCCTTTGGAAAGCAGCTCCTATAAAAGCACTGAACAATGGGTGAGGTTCCAGGGGACGGCTTTTGAATTCAGGATGGTACTGAACTGCGACAAACCAGGGATGGTCAGGTCTTTCCACCACTTCGACAAGATTCCCGTCGGGAGAAAGGCCGCTCATCAGCATTCCGGCTTTTTCAAGCACTTCTCTGTATTGATTGTTAAACTCAAACCTGTGTCTGTGCCGTTCGGAAATATCGCTGCATCCGTAGGCGTCAAAGGCTTTCGAACCGTCTTTAAGCATGCACCTGCAGGCACCTAGTCTCATGGTTCCGCCCTTCTTAACGATGTTCTTCTGGCTGTCCATAAGTGAAATAACCGGATGAGCCGTTTTTTCATTGAATTCAAGGCTGTGTGCTTCCGGGAGCCCTGCAAGATTTCTTGCGGTTTCAATCACTGCGCATTGCATGCCAAGACAGATTCCTAAAAAAGGAATATCGCTCACTCTGGCATACTTAACAGCCTCGATCTTTCCTTCCAGCCCACGGTAGCCAAATCCCCCCGGAACAAGCACACCGTCAACATCTCCCAGTAACTCTTCTGAATCTCCGTTCTGAAGGTCTTCTGCTTCGATGCACTTCAGGTTTAGATCCAGCCCCTGCTGGATAGCTCCGTGGGACAGAGCTTCGAATATGCTTTTGTACGCATCGCGAAGGGCCATGTATTTACCAACAACAGCAATTCTAACCTTTCCTGCATGGGGGTTGATGGCTGTGGAAACCATTTGACTCCACTGAGAAAGATCCAGCCTGTTAGCGGGCAGATTGAATTTCTTAAGAATAAGTGAGTCAAGCCCCTGTTTAGCAAGCTCGATGGGAACCTCGTAGATGGAATTCTTTACATCTTTTTCCTCAATCACCGCGTCTCTCGGAACACTGCAGAAGAGCGCCAGCTTCTGAAAATGCTCTTCCTCCATAGGAATCTCGGTGCGGCAGATAAGAACATCGGGAATTATACCGATTGAGCGCATTATTCCAGCTGACTGCTGGGCAGGTTTGGTTTTCAGTTCGCCGGACGCGCTGAGATAAGGAATAAGAGTAAGATGAACGAAAACAGAGTTCTCCTGCCCCAGTTCTACCCTGAGCTGCCTGAGGGCTTCAAGAAAAGGGCTGGATTCAATGTCGCCTGCTGTGCCTCCGATTTCAGTAAGAACAATGTCTGCTCCGGTGTCTCTGCAGGAAAGTATTGCCTGCTTGATCTCATCGGTGATGTGGGGAACAACCTGAACGGTTCCGCCCAGATACCCCCCCTGTCGTTCTCTCTCAATAACGGTGGAGTAGATGCGGCCTGTGGTATAATTGCTCTGCTTCGTACAGGTAACACCGGCAAAGCGCTCGTAATGCCCGAGATCAAGATCGGTCTCTGCTCCATCATCGGTTACATAAACCTCGCCATGCTGGTAGGGAGACATTGTGCCAGGGTCTACATTCAGATAGGGGTCGAGTTTCTGAAGAAATACCTTGTATCCCCTCTGCTTGAGAAGCAGTGCGACGGAAGCTGCAGTGATTCCCTTTCCCAGAGAAGACACAACTCCCCCGGTTATAAAAATATGCTTTACCGTCTCGCCCATCAGCATGCCCCCTGTTTGCAGTTTATTCTGTGAAGACCGAAGCGGGAATATAAGAAAAAAGTCTCAACACTATTGGCTGCGGCTTTACATCTCAGCTATTTCAGGTATTAACAGAAATTCAATAACCAGTGCCGGGTCGAATTGGGTAACGCTGTTCAACCTTATCTGCTCACGGGCTTTTTCCGGACTGATCGCAGGGCGGTAGGGCCGTTCGGTAATCATTGCGCTGAAGGCATCACAAACCGCAAGAATTCTTCCCAGAAGGGGAATTGCCTCTCCTATGAGACCATCGGGGTAACCTGTTCCGTCGAACCGCTCATGATGATGCCTTGTGCCGTCTATAACTGCAGCCAGAGAAGGAACCGGTTTAAGTATTTCAGCTGACTTCTCGGGATGGGTCTTCATCACCGCATACTCGCCATGGGTGAGAGAGTTTTCTTTCATAAGGATCTTCTCGGGAACTCCTATCTTTCCAATGTCATGGAGCTGTCCCGCAATTCTTGCCATCTGCACATTCTTGGCATCCAGCCCCAGTCTTCTGGAAAGAAGAACCGCAAATTCTGCAACCTGTTTCGAGTGATGAAAAGTGTATCCGTCTCTGGCTCCCACCGCCGCGGCAAAACCGTCGATAGCAGCCATGAAAAGCTGCTGATTCCGATCGATCTGTTCAATATAGCTGTTAACAAGATTGTTGTAAGAGTCTGATACTGCGAAGGATGACAATACTGCCTCAATGAGTTGCTGTCTTTTGAATGGCTTGTGTATAACGTGCTGAACGCCCTGGGAAAGAGCATAGCGCACATCTGCAGGTGTTATGAAACCCGAAATAAGAATAAATGGTGCAACAATCTGATGCAAACGGCACCAGCGCAGAAGATCTATCCCGGTTTCTCCCCCGGGCATGGCTATATCGCTGAGAATCACATCAACATTAAAACTGTTAAGGCACAAGCGGGCCTGCAGAGGTGAATCTACCGAGAGAACATTCACCCCCAGCTCAGAGAGATAGACCCTGAGAACTTCTCTTACGGTGGCTTCATCATCCACCACCATAATAGTTTTCCCGACTAAGATTCTCTCTTCTACAGCATTCTGCATAGTCATTCCTTCTGCGAATGATAATATAGACGAATCAGCCAGACAGGGTAGCTTTGTTCTATTCCCGCTGAACAGGTGGAAATAGTGAAGGAAACCCAGTTTCTGCCTGCCGTTACAGACTCCTGCCCAGTGCTTTAATTACCTTCAGTATCTCAATGGCACATGTTCCAATACCCTGGGAAGGCAGAACTCCTGGTTCGCTTTCCGGAAAGGATACCGGCGCTGAAAAAGAACCGTGAACAGCTCTGCATCCGGTGGACTCAACCAGCGCTTCCACATTTCCCGAACTGATGCCTGCACCTGGAAGAATTTCCATTCGGTTCCCCATTCCCTGTATCAGATTTCTAATAGTTTCTTTTCCTTCAAGTGCGGTTCTGCGCCTGCCGGAGGTAAGAATACGGTCAACGCCGAGTTCAGCAAGCAGACTGGCGGTTTCCATCGCATCCGGCAGCAAATCAAATGCCCGGTGAAACACCAGCTGGCAGTTACCCGCGAGTTTGCGGATTTCCTTCATAAAACCTGTGTCGACTCCACCGGAAGGAAGAGTTGCACCGGCTGCAATGCCTGAAGCTCCCCTGGATAGAAAGAAATCGATGTCTGCAAGCATTGCCGCCTTTTCCCTTCGTGAATAGGAAAAACCGCCGGGATGAGGCCTTACCATGGCAATAACCGGAATGCTCACGCTTTCTACAGTCTCTGACAGAGTGCCGGGAGAAGGAGAGAGACCTCCAAGTTCAAGGGCGCAGTTGAGCTCTATCCTGTCTGCTCCCGCTTTAAAGGCTGTTATGGAGTCTGAAACAGATCCTGTACACACCTCGATCAGTACATTGCTTTTCAGGAAGACCTCCTTCTGGAACCCTTTTCCACGAAAATACCGGCCACAACCAGAAGCAGCCCGGCAACAGTTGAAATGGCAATCGTTTCTCCAACGAACAACGCTATAAAAACAAGAGCGAGAAAGGGAGTAATGAAAATCAGTCCGCCAACCGCAGCGGTGGAAGAAGCCCACTTCAGAGCAGTGTTCCACATTAAATAGGTTATGCCCATTTCAAAAACTCCTATGTACAGCGCCCATGGAACAATGCCTGCATGAAGAGAGAACTGCTCCCCTGTTATGATACCGTATAGAAGAAGATAGACTGAACCGAAGGCAAAACCGGTAAACAGAACCGAGGATGTTCTGCCTTTGTTCCTGGTATTAAGCAACCAGTAAACAGCCCAGATAACAGTGCTGGCAAATGCAAGAATCAATGGAACTTTCCGAATCTCCAGAGTCTCCCGTCCCAGAAGGGCTAAAAGCATGACTCCGGTAAAACTCAGCAGTATCCCTGCAAAACCCCACGCATTAAGTTTCTGCCCGAGGATTGGAACAGAAAGAAGAACAAGAACTACCGGCCACAGATAGTTCACTACCATTGCTATCTGTGCCGGAAGCCCGTTATAGGCATTGAGAAGAATAAGGTAGTAGAGAAACGGGTTCAGGAACCCAAGGTAAAGCCCCGACAGAACATCTCCTCTGGAAACACGGGCTTTTCCCGCCGCTGCAACCATACCGAACAGCAAAGTCGAGATCAGAGTTCCCAGCAGAACCACCAGCCACGGAGATCCGAAGACAAGAGCGTTCTTGAATGCCGCTGCAGCACCCGACCAGAATAGAACGGAAGCCAGAGCCAGAGCAACCGCAGACCTGTCTGACTTGATTAATCTCACAAATCCCCTTTTCTGTACGGCTTCGGGGCAACATAAGGAGAATCAGACAATGCAGCCAGCACAAAGGAACATCAAGACGAGACCAGCCTTAACAGCAAACTTTCCAGGGGAAAGGAAGTGAAATTCCTATTTCGTTGAGAAATAAGAGGATATGCAATATATAGGTGTTTTGGCGCGCAACTCATACCACATATTGTGGTAGGGCTTGTTGCGCCTCAATCTCCTGTGTGTTATTGTCGCCCGGGGTGGGAAGGTTTTGTTACCGGGTTTCTATGGTACAAGGATGGGGGTTATGCAGTTTTATGGACTGGCTGGTAAGAAAACGCAGCGGTAAGGTTGTTTCCTACAGAAAAACAAGAATTGAAAGGGCCATAGACAGAGCTCTCAAGGCATCGGGAACCGACAGCTCCAGCCGCGAGATGGCCGACCAGGTGGAAGCGGCCTTATACATGAACTTCTTCAAGGTCGGTTCAATCCCCACAATCGAGCAGATACAGGATTTTGTTGAAGAAACACTGGTTCTTAGAAAGCTCACTGCTGCTGCCAGGCATTTTATCCTTTACCGCGAGAAACGAAACGAAGCACGGGAAGTCAGCGCAATATTCAAAGGCATGGACTCCCTGGTGGCAGACTACATCGGCCGACAAGACTGGCGGGTGAACGAAAATTCAAACATGAACTACAGCCTTCAGGGTTTGAATTTCTATCTGTCCAGTTCCATAACTGCCCGTTACTGGCTTTCAAAAATTTACACGCCTCAGATCAAGGAATTCCAGGACAACGGCGACATGCACATTCACGACCTTGGCATTCTGGGGCCCTATTGCGTCGGGTGGGATCTCATGGAGCTTCTCAAGGGAGGTTTTCTGGGTGCCAGAGGAAAAATAGAATCCAAACCTGCATCGCACCTCAGAACAGCTCTCGGTCAGATGGTTAATTTTTTCTACACCCTGCAGGGTGAAGCGGCGGGAGCCCAGGCCTTCAGCAACTTCGACACGCTTCTTGCCCCCTTCATTCGATACGATAACCTCTCATACAAGCAGGTGAGGCAGTGCCTGCAGGAATTTCTGTTCAACGTGAACATTCCCACAAGGGTGGGTTTTCAAACTCCCTTCACTAACATCACCATGGATCTCAGAGTTCCTTCCACTCACAGAGATATGCCTGTGGTCATAGGTGGAATAGAGCAGCAGGAAACTTACGGCGATTTTCAGCAGGAAATGAACACCCTGAACAGAGCTTTCTGTGAACTTATGATGGAGGGTGATGCCAAGGGAAGAATATTCACCTTCCCCATACCCACATACAATCTGACAAGTGATTTCGACTGGAATGATGACGGGCTTCAGCCCCTCTGGGAAATGACAGGTAAATACGGCATTCCCTATTTCAGCAACTTCGTAAACTCCGACATGAGTCCTGAAGACGCAAGATCCATGTGCTGCAGACTCAGACTTGACAATAGGGAACTGAAAGCCAGAGGCGGAGGCCTTTTCGGGTCGAACCCCCTTACAGGGTCAATAGGCGTGGTCACCGTTAATATTCCAAGAATTGCACTCGTCACCGGAGGCGACAGAGAAGCGTTCTATCAGAGACTGGGCTCAGTGATGGAATCAGCACGAGAATCTCTCGAATTGAAGCGGAAGTTCGTGGAAGAGCTCACCGAGAGAGGTCTTTATCCGTATACCCGTTACTACCTGAGGCATGTCAGGGAGGAAGCCGGAGCTTTCTGGGCGAATCACTTCAGCACAATAGGCCTGATCGGGATGAATGAAGGTGCTCTGAACTTCATGGGTAAGGGCATCGGAACACCGGAAGGGAAACAGTGGTCTATTGAGGTGCTCTCATTCATGAGAGACAAGCTCACCGAGTTTCAGGTGGAAACAGATCATCTGTACAACCTTGAGGCATCTCCCGCCGAGGGAGCCAGCTATCGTCTGGCCAACAAGGACAGGGAGCAATTCCCCGATGCAGCGCATCAGGGGCTTTCCAACCCGTATTACACCAACTCGGTTCACCTCCCCGTGAATACCCGGGTGGATGTCTTCAGCCTTCTGAAGCATCAGGACGACTTGCAGACCATGTTCACCGGAGGAACGGTTGTTCATGTGTTCGTTGGTGAAGCAATCTCAGACTGGCGCATGGTCAGAACACTTGCTCAAAAAATAGTAACCAGGTTCAAACTTCCCTACTTCAGCATAACCCCCACATTCAGCATCTGCCCCGCGCACGGCTACATACCGGGGGAGCATTTCCAGTGCCCCTACCCCCACACCGATGAAGAAATCAATGCCTTCGGTGAAATTGTAGAAATGAATTCGGCACTTCCCGAGGGCAGCTACAGGGAAGTGAACTCAGTCCCGGGTGATCAGGAAGGGCCTTCGCTCTTTCTAAACATGGAAAAGGTGGATATTCAATGAACACGCCCGAAAAAACCGTAAAAGTTGTTAAAGCAGAGGTTTACTCGAGAGTAGTCGGCTACTACCGCCCGGTTCAGGACTGGAACAGAGGCAAGCAGGAGGAATTCTCCCAGAGGGAGTATGTCAACCTGAAGGTCGAGGGAGAATAGGGTTTGATTCGCTCGATTCAGGGCACCAGTCTGATAGAATACCCCGGTAAGATATCTTCAGTGCTGTTTTCAGCAGGATGCAATCTCGCCTGTCCGTTCTGTCACAATCCGGAGCTTGTCAATCAGGATCTTCTTGATGCGGAATACTGCCTCAGCCATAATCAGATAATAAGCGAGCTCAAGGAAAGAGCCGGCTTCATAGATGCTGTAGTGCTCACCGGTGGCGAACCCCTTGTTCATGAACACAACATCTGTCTTCTTCGACGAATCAAAGAGGAAACTTCCCTTGCCATAAAACTCGATACCAACGGTACATTCCCCGACAGACTGAAAAGATCGCTGCCCTTTGTCGATTTTGTTGCAATGGATCTGAAAGCCAGCCCGGAAAAGTATATTTTCGCCACCGGCGGCAGATCAGGTTTTGCGGCAGTGAAGGAAAGTGCACAGACCCTGATCAATCAGTCGGCAGTTCAGTACGAGTTCAGATCCACCATGGTTCCCGGGGTGATAGACATGGAGGATGTGCTGAGTCTGCTTGACGAATTCGCCCCGGCCATCATAAACAGGTATGCACTTCAGCGATTCCGGTCAGAGAAAACCCTTTCGTCTGAACTGACGGATATGCCCCCGTATCCCGGAGGGTATCTGGAAGAACTGGCAGCAAGAATGACCGGCCGTGTAGCTGATATTCAGTTACGGTTGTGACTCAGCTCTATCTTTATTGAGCATTTCGGATCGACTCCCTTCAGTGAACCGACAACTCCCCGTACGGCCCCCTCCACCATCTTTGCCGGAAAACCGGTTAAAGGAACCGGTTCACCGTCACAAATAAGAACAGTTCCTGAAGCAGTGCAGCCGGAGCAAGCCGAACACTTTCCGCCGGAGAGAACTGTGAAAACCTCCATTACCATCGCAGAAGCCACTGCCATTACCCTGGCGGAGAAGGTTCCCTCTGAAAGTGATGAATGGTGATCACCAACAACAGACAGCATCCCGTTCCTTTCCGTTCTTATCTCACTGAAGGGCGATGTTCCTGCAATACCGGAACAGGCAACAATCGGTTTATGGGGATAAGATGAGGACCATTCCTCGATGATGAAGGCTTTGGCTGCCGAATCATCCACAGCTTCCATGAGAATGTCGCAATTCCTGAAAATACCGCATGTATTTTCCGGTGTCAGATGAATACGGTGCATTTCAATGCGAACATCGCTGTTAATACGGAGCAGATTGTCAGAAAGGGCTTCAACCTTTGGCTTGCCAACCTGATCAGCAAAAAAGAACTGTCTGTTCAGATTCCACAGTTCAACCGAATCAAAGTCTGCTGTTACAATAGAAGAAGCACCAGCTCTCACAAGAAGCATCGCCGCATTGGAGCCGATACCGCCTGCGCCCGCTATGCCTATGGTAGCACCGGACAATGTTTCAGCCAGGCCCGAAGAACAGTCTCTGAATATGCTCACCGCACTTACCCCTCTCTAAATGTAACCCAGGTTTTTAAGGGCATCCAGAAATACATTTTCAACCAGCACTGCGACTGGATGAAACACAGGAGGCGTTGCCAGATAGTACCTGGCTGATTCCAGCAGTGAAGAGTCAACAGAATCAAGATACTCGTGTTCGCCTGGATCGGAACCCAGATCGAACATGAAAGAGACGTTTCCACCGTCAAAAAGATGAACCTTCAGATTGTTTCTTCTTACCGTGACAACATAGCCTTCCTCCATGCTCATTCCCGACGGCACAACCCTGTTCACCGGAAATTCCTCTGAGCGGAGATCCAATCCAAAAAGGTCTTCTGGAACAGGTTCCTCTGCCCAGGCCAGAATAGTAGGCAGAATATCAGCCTGGCTCACATTCAGCGAGCACACCTGTCCTCCGGCAAAGCCCGGCCCTGAAACAATCAATGGAACACTCAGGAGTTCCTGATAAAGAGAATGTGCGTGCCCCATTTTGCCGTGATCGAGAAATTCCTCGCCATGATCAGCCACAACTACTACTAGTGCCCCGTTTGCTGTACCGCGTTCCCGAAGCCCGGCAAGAAGTCTTCCTATCTCTCTGTCTGTGTAGGCCAGTTCTCCATCATACAGTGCTTCCAGATTGTAGATATCTTCCGGAGAAAGATTGATTTCACCTCTGTTTACATTCACCACTGTTTCCCGCTGCCCCCAGGATGAATCAAATTCCCCTGAATAAACAGGATCTCTCCAGAGGTCTGCAAAAGAATCGGGCGGAGAGTAGGTAATGTGCGGGTCATACAGATGTATCGCAAGGAAGAGAGGTTCATCCCCTGATAGCCCATCCACCCACCGGAAGACATCGTCTACTGTTCCCGATGCGTTCCTGTCGCTGCTGCTGCCGAGGGATGAGAAGCAGTCAAAATGGTCGAACCCCTGATGAAACCCGAAATCAGCATTCATGAAGATAACATTGAAGAAAGCAGCTGTTGTATACCCTGATCTGCTGAGATACTCAGCAAGAGTGGTGGCTTCATTATCGATGCCGAAGTAGGAGTCTCCCCTTCTTCTGGCATTGTGCTCAAGCGGCAGCAGCCCGGTAAGTACCGTTGCCGCAGAGGGCAGGGTCCAGGGCTCCGCTGCCGTAACATTCACATAACGCACACCATTTGCAGCAAGACTGTCCAGATAAGGTGTAGTATTCCTCTCATATCCGTAGCAGCCCAGATGATCTGACCTGACGGTGTCTACAATCAGCAGAATAATGCTGCTTTTGTCAGCAGAGCCACATCCGGCAAAAATAAGCACCGAGAGAAGAAACACAGCCCAACCATTCAATTTGCCGCCTCCAGATCAGGAACAACCCGCATAACATAACCCGACACCGAGAACAGAGAAATTCTGACCAGAGTTATCATCTTGGAGTCTTTGCGAATAGAGTTGCCTCCATATCTTCAAGCCGCTCTGCAATGAATGCCCCGGCGTCTGCAATAGCACCGTTGTAAACAACCGGAGAAAGCCTTTCAATAAAGTAATCCAGAATCATTTCGGCCCGGAATTCCGACAATTCCTGTTCCATAGCAGTATCGAAGAACTTCACAACCCCGGTTACAAGTGCTTTTCTTTCCTCGGGGGTAATTTCCACATCACCAGGCAGTCTTCCTCCCAACAGGCTCTCCTTTCTATTGAATATCTCCGAATAATCCCTGCTCCACTGAAGGAAACATACCGGAATGTACACCTGCCGGAATACTCCCGCTCAATAGAATCTGTGCAGATGCCCCTTTTGATAATTGCTTCGGGAACAGCAATATGGTTGAAATGTTGCTGAATACGCGGTTATTTATTAGCTTAATTGAACTTTTTGAAAGGAAATGGAAATGCATCCTTACTGTATTCAGGTGAAAGATCTTACGAAAACCTACAAGGATCTCACTGCCGTCAACAGCATATCGTTCGATGTACACAGAGGAGAGATACTTGGAATTCTGGGGCCTAACGGCTCCGGAAAAACCACCACGCTCAAATCGATACTCGGGCTTATTGAATTCGACAGCGGTTCCGTCGAGGTAAACGGCCTTCCAATCACCAGAAAGAAATCGGAAATTCTGAGCAATGTGGGAGCAGTTCTGGAAGGAGCCAGAAACATCTACTGGCACCTCTCTCCCAGAGAGAATCTCATCTATTTTGCAGGAATCAGGGGAATATCAGGAAAAGCTGTCGGAGAGAGAGCCGACTATCTTCTGAAGAGTCTTGAGCTTTCCGACGTTGCCGACAAGGAGATCAGACAGTTTTCGTCGGGGATGAAGCAGAAATGCGCCCTCGCTTGCGCTTTCATTCACAACCCTTCCATTCTTCTCCTTGACGAACCCACGCTGGGACTCGATGTGGAAATCACCCTGACCATAAGAGACTGGCTGCTGAATACGGTGCGGAACGAGGGAAAAACGATTGTGGTTACTTCCCACAACATGGATTTCGTAGAGTCAATCTGTCAGAGAATACTCATCATCCGCAGGGGCGAGATCATCTCTCACGAAACCGTAAAGTCACTGAGGGAGAAATTTGCAAGAAAGCACTTCACAGTTGAGCTCAAGGAAAAACCCCACACCGAGCTCATCGAATCGGTTTCAGCTTTCGGCAGAATATCGGCATCGGGCAACTCACTGAAGATCGAACTCGAAACTGTTGATAATCTGATCCCTCTCATGAAAGCTCTTGGCGACTCAGGGGCAAAACTTCTCGACTTTCGTACGGTAGAAAGCGACCTTGAAGACATCTTTCTCGAGGTTATAAGAGAGGGGGCGAAATGAAAACTCTGAACCTGTTCATTACCGAGGGCAGAATGCTTCTGTGGACCCTCCGCAGATACCTGTTCAACACCTTTGCCATGGTGGGTGTGATGTTCCTGATATTCATGGGAATGTTCTGGGGCGTTAAAACCATCGGCGGTTCCGGTGTAACGGGAGATTCTCTTGACAGCATGCTGGTTGGCTACATTCTCTGGGTAAGCGCAATGCTTGCGCTCTCCAACACCGGTACTGAAATACTGGATGAATCTCAAAAAGGAACACTGGAACAGCTCTATCTCTCACCCCTGGGCGCAGACAGAATTCTCTTCAGCAAGGCTCTTATAAACATACTTTTCAATTTCATTTTCATTACAGCCATGCTCTACCTCTCTATGGCTGCAACAGGAAGATGGATGAGTGTAAATCTTCCCTATCTTTACGGAATAGTGCTGCTGTCTACCCTTTCTCTTGTTGGAATCAGTTTCATGATGGGCGGGCTGGGGCTGATACACAAAAGAATCAGCTCGGTGAACAGTATTCTCTCCTTCGGACTCATCGGACTCATGCTTCTTCCCACATATCCCCTTACTCCCTACGCATTTCTGCCCTTTATTGCAGGCGCATCCGCTGCGGGGGGGGCAATAGTGCACGGAACCGACTATCCCGCCTGGTGGTATATGTTCATAGCGTTGAACAGCATTTTTTACATGGTTCTCGGGCTTATTGTTTTCAGAGTTATGGAGAAGAAGGCCAGAAGACTGAACAAGATGAACCAGTACTGACCTTTCGATTCACGAAGAAGGCTGACCGACAAAGAAAGTGAACCCGAGTGTTCTCGACTGCAGTAATCCGGTGGATCGGCCCAGTGCTTTTCAACTGCCGGGTATGTTCTACCTTAGCTCCATAGCAAAGAGAAAAACCACGACAGCAACAAATATTGCCACGGCTCCCAGCACAGAGAAGATTCGTTTTCTCTTCACGGCAGACTGGAAATCATCAGAGAATTCAGAAAGAGGTATCTTTCCGCAGCTCAGGCAGCTGTAAGATGCGGCAGAATTCGCAATAAGCATTCCCACAAGACCGGCATGCCTTGCAACATTGCCGGTATTCGATTTTGTCACCTTCTGTTCATGGCACCTCGGGCACATCTCTTCCATGGTCTTCTCCTTTCCACTCCTGGCTGAATACCGGCCTAAAATAAGCGGGGGCAGCTTATGAGGCTACCCCCGTTCCCTGCACAAAAAGAGATCAGATAACTATTGTGATCGTGGATACTCCCGCCCGGGCTCCCGGAATGATTTTACCGGCAAGGAAGTTCTCGATGATCTCGATTACTTCATCCACTCCAACTGTATCTTCCTTTATCCTCACCCTTGTGATAAGCCCAAAGCTG